>Ga0070733_10001131_pt1 | contig 20318 bp, 14 predicted proteins | sample Coa_R1_9_FD_66450 | JGI IMG/M metagenome (GOLD analysis project Ga0070733, IMG submission 66450) | Surface soil microbial communities from Centralia Pennsylvania, which are recovering from an underground coalmine fire - Coalmine... | ecosystem: Environmental > Terrestrial > Soil > Unclassified ... | reverse complement strand
GGACAGCGCCTTTTCCGCCCCGCTGCCCGGCCCGCCCTCGCCCTATCAACGCAACCAGGACGGCGGCAATTTCGGCGGCCCGATCCTGAAAGATAAAGTCTTCTTTTTTCTAGACGCCGAGCATACCAACCAGAATCTGCTCGCGCCGATCGTCCCTGCTGCGCCGTTCGACGTGTATACCGGCAACACCGGTACTCCGTTCCGCGAAACCGATTACGACGCGCGGCTCGATTTCAATCTATTCAAGAACGTACGCATGTTCTATCGCTTCAGCTATTTCGACAGCCGCGCCGTCGCCACCGGCGGCGCCGTCGGCTATCAGCCATATCAGGACAAGAACTACACCAGAACCCACGTAATCGGCGCGGATTTCACCACCGAGGGTAACTTCACGCACAGCTTCCGCTTCGAGTACTTGAAGTTCATCAATAACCTGGGAGACACAGTCGTTGGTTCCGGCCTTCCTTTCGCAAATTTCCCGGTGAGCCTGAATTTCGCAAGCTTCGGCTTTTTCACAGGCCCGAATTTCCTAGCGCCACAGCAAACCTACCAGACCGATCGCCAGGTGAAGTACGACGGCAGCAAATTGCTCGGCTCGCATATCATCCGCTACGGCGTCGCGTACAATCGTCTCCGCGGCGGCGGGCTATTCTCATTCAGCGCCATCACTCCAAACGTCAGCCCGATCGGCAGCTCGACGGAGGTCGCCAATGCGGCGACCGGCCCGTTCACGTGCCCCGGCGGAATCATTGGGTCTTCTTGCCCTCTCAATTACCCCGTGGACAACCTAACGCTGGGCAACGGGGAAGAATGCGATACCGAAATCCCCGCATTCGGTGCGCCTTGCAGCGGCACGCCCCCCGATAATCGCATCGGCCTTTACCTCGGCGATAGCTGGAAGGTTAGACCCAATCTAAACGTTACCTACGGCGTGCGTTATGTGCGCGATACTGGCAGGTCGGACAGCGACCTTCCCGGCTTCACAGGCACTGCTGCGACTGAGCTCAACGCCGTGATGCCTGGCTTAGCCAACCGAGTAAACCAGCCCAACCATAATTTTGGTCCGCAGTTGGGGATTGCCTGGGATCCGCACAAGGACTCGAAGACGGTAATCCGCGCCGGCATCGGCGTTTTCTATGAGAACGCCATCTGGAACAATGCCGAGTTCGATCGTCCCGAACGCCTCGCGAACGGCGCCTTCCTCGCCAATCCCCCGGCGTGCTCCAGCGGCGCGGGCGCGGGTGTTCCTTTCCCGGTCGCCGGCGGCCAGCCCAATCTGGTATTTCTAGGCGGGGCCGACTCGACCACCGCGAGTGTTATTTGCAGTTCGCTGATTGGTGCCACACTTGGAGCTAACGCTGGCAACTGCGACGGGATGACCACCGCGCAATGCATCGCGACCTTCCAAACAACTTACCAAGCGGCCTCGAAGGCCGTGGGTGCCAACGCCCCGAACCCGTCCTACATTCCCAATCTAATTGCCAGCGGTTCGGCAATCCCGCTCGGAGCCTTGGCGCCCAACTACCGCACGCCTTACTCGATACAAATGAATGCGGGTATACAAAGAGAACTGCGTCCCGGCATGATTCTCAGTGTGGATTATCTCCGGAACGTGGGTTTGCACTATCTAATTGGCGTTGACGCGAATCACAGTGGCGATGTCAGGTTCTTCAATAAATCCGCCGCCCAGCAAGCAATCGCCGCCACGCTCACTGGTTGTGGCGTAGCAACCATTGACGCCGCCATTGCAGCGTGTCCCGGGTTGCATCCTGCAACCGCCCAGAATCCGGTTCCTGGACCGGCGACGATGGCTGACTTTGCCGGCTTCGGCCTCGATTCCGCAGCGGACCTCGGAATCAGCGGTTGCGAGACAGGATTGGGTACCAGCTACCCGTGCGCCTTTACGGGCATCAACCCAGACCTCGGGCCGGCAACCTTTCTTTTTCCAATTGGGCGTTCGGTCTACAATGCTTTGGACGTCAAGTTGGTCGAAAATGTTAAGAGTCCCTTCCGCGGCGTCAAGTACTTGAACTTCCAGTTCGCATACTCACTGTCGCGCTTCACCAACTGCGGAGGGGCGCTTTCGACTTCCGCCGGAACCTCTCCAGCCGCCGCCGACCAGGATTTCGTGAATCCCACCATTGACAACAATCACCCCTGCGGCTTCAGCGGACCAGCTGCGCTCGACCGCACGCATCAGTTTTCGTTTGGCGGCTATGCCGATCTGCCAGGGCATTTCCGCCTCGGAACGATTTTCCATTTCGATAGCCCGCTCGCCAGTGCGCTCGCGGTGCCGGTCACGGGCAATGGCGCGGGTGAAATTTTTGCCACCGATTTCACCGGCGATGGAACCGTCGGCGACCCAATTCCCGGCACCAAGCAAGGTTCCTTCATGCGAGGAGTATCTCTGGGCGATCTCGCGAATGTCGTCAACAACTACAACAACACGGTTGCGAATAACCCGACGCCAGCCGGCAATGTTCTCCTCAACAACGGCCTATTCACATTAGCGCAGCTCCAGGCGCTCGGAGGCGTCGCGCCGCAAATTACCTATACAGACCCGGCTACGCAGAATTCCGTTCCGGGCGTACTCCCTGGCGAAGTTGGACTGACCTGGCTGAAAACATTCGACATGAGCCTGACGTGGATCGGCAAGGTCAACGTTCGCGAGCGAGAATTGTCATTCGAGCCGAGCGTAAGCTTCTACAACTTGTTCAATTTTGCGAACTTCAACATACCCGGCAACGTTCTTAGCGGTATCTTGACAGGTGGCGCCGGCTCGCTGAATGGCACCACGTACGCAGGCGCCAATTCCGTGCGCATCGGAGTAGGCACTGGCGTCTTCGCCCTAGGTGCCCCGCGCACCATCGAGTTCGGCATGAAACTCACGTTTTAGACTCGCGCGTAGCTACGGCGCGGGCGGCAGATGCACTGCCCCGATTCTGCCGCTCGCCGCCGCTGGTATTGCGAGGGCGAAGATTGCAATCGCGCGAGCGTTCGTGGGGCTTCCTCCGCTCGCCCGCGCACTCATTGAGTCCTGGCTCTCTCCGGCGCGTCAGACTTCGGATATTTCACATCGCGTAGCCACTTCGAGAACAAAATCCACCAGATCAGCTGCAGCGCTACATTTGGCCAACCCGCCTCCACACCAAACGGCATCCCCGTCAGCCGCGCGGCGCCGTGAAAACTGCCTTGCAGTAAATGGCCGTGGCCCATCTGCCCGCTATCAGGCACGCCATAGAAATAGGTTTCGCCCCAGTCCCATGCGGCGTGCAGTCCCAGAGGCATCCACAAATCGCCCGTCCGCCGCAGTAGCAGACAAGCAATCAGCCCAAAGCCGCCGACGGTGCATAGACCGAGTACCGTCCAGCCGGGATTGAACATGTGCGCCGCGGCCATCAGCGCCGACGTGAAAATCGCCGCGGGCCAGAATCCGATTCCTTCGGTCAGCGTGGACTGCAAGTACCCGCGATAAAAAAATTCCTCGACCATCGTTCCCAAAATTATCGCCGCAGCCCACAGCAATCCATCTTTTAAAATGTCGATACCGTGGATTTGCAACGATCCGAATGAGTAGGCGCGCGCCAGCTGCAGCACGACAAGCAACAGCGTCAATGAAACGACGCCGATCGCGAACGCCAGCCAGAACTGGCCGCAAAACGCCCGCCGCAAGGGAAACCCGTAATCCGCAACGCTTCGGCCTTCGATTCTTGCCATGATCCAGGCAGCCAAAAATAGCAGACACAACATCACGGCGAACGTCACGATCCCGACCGTTGGGCTACCCGCGTCTGGTTCCTGCCCGTGCGATGCAGCATCCGCGATTTTGTTCGCGCCATAGCCGAACGCGCCGACCAACGCCGCGTAAATTAATAACCGCCATCCCGCGCGCAGCCCGTCCGGCCCCTTAAAGCTGTTTTGTGGCACTCGCTAGCTCCTCGGACATACAACTGACCCGGTAGATACACGAATCCTAACGAAACGCCCTCCCAGGGCTCATTCATCCGGGCTGAAGCTACCATTGGCCTGACGCCCTGGACTATGATTGATTGCGCCAAAATTATTTGAGCAAACCGGGCCTTTAGCGGAACCAGGCGGTACCAGCGCCATGGAGCAGCCCCATTTTTGGATCTCCCACAGTTTTCGCTCGTTCGGCCGGCAAGATTGCCAATGCGATCGCGCCACGAGCCAACGCTCGCTATTTGCTTGAGGCCGTCGGCCTCGACCGCCAAGCGCTGCGCGACCCGGCACTCAGAATTCCCTACGCCGATCTGATGATGCTCTCAGAGCTTGCCGCTCGCGTGACCAAGGACGTCGCGTTTGGCCTTCACGTAGGCGAGCAGGTCGAACAAAATTCCTATGGCATTATTGGCCATTCCGTTGTCACCAGCGCCACGCTTGGCGAAGCGCTTCGCACCTTGGAACGCTACTTACCGATCTGGACGAACGTTGGCGTGTTCAGACTGAATGTCGACGGGTCTGTCGCGCATTTTCAGTGGAAATTTTCTAATGGCTCGCTGCCGGAACCGCGTCACGATGTCGAAATGACCATGGCAACGGTCGCGCGCTTCAACCGTTTCTCGCCCGGTGCCGTATGGAAGCCTCGCGAAGTCTGGTTCGAACACGCCAAGCCCAAGGACGTTTCCGAACATGCCCGGATTTTTCGCGCGCCCGTGCGCTTCGGCATGCCGGTCAACTCGCTGCTCCTGGACAGCAGCTTGCTCAGCGGCCCACTAACGGGCGCCAATCCGGTGGCGCATCAAGTGATCACCGAAGCGGCCGAACAGTGTCTCGCGACGGATCCCGGCAAAGCCAACCTCACGCAGAGCGTGCTCAGTTTTATTCGCCAGCGCTTGTGCAGCGGAGATTTCGGCTTGCAGGACGCTTCGCGTTACCTCGGGCTCAGCCGCCGCACGCTGCAAAGGAAATTGCGCGAGGAATCCTCCTCGCACCGGCTCCTGGTCGAACAGGCGCGCCGCGATCTTTCGCGCTGCCTGCTGCTCGGCTCCGAAGCCACCGCGACAGAAGCTGCCTACGCCCTGGGCTTTTCCGATCCCACCGCCTTCCATCACGCCTTCCAAAGATGGCACGGGGTGCCGCCGCAAGCCTATCGCGCGGACAAAATTCGCTAGCTCAGGTTTATTTCCTTGGCCTGCAGCTGTGAAACCAGGCGGCCGAAGCGCTCTTGGGATGTGCGTCCGCGAATTCGCGTTGCGCGCGCCTCCACGGTAGAATAATGAAGATGCGCGTTCGGGTTCTATTTTTCGGCCAGCTCAAGGATATCGCCGGCGTCTCGCAGGAAGACGCCGAGCTTTCCGAAGGCGCGCGCGTGGAAGACGTGTACGAGCGTTACGCGCGGCGCTTTCCCCGCCTCGCCGAATTTCGCCCGTCCGTCGCCGCGTCGGTAAATCAAGAGTACGCCGAATGGCGCGCGTCGCTCGCGGCGGGCGACGAAGTAGCATTTCTGCCGCCCGTCAGTGGTGGCCAACAAACCGCGATCAGCGACGACATCATTCTTCTGGTCCGCGAACCCATCCAGCCGCGCGAAATATTGCTCAACCTCAAAGCCTTTGAAGATGGCGCGGCGGTAATCTTCGACGGTTTCGTGCGCAACAATTTCAAAGGCCAACGCACGCTGTATCTCGAGTACGAAGCCTACGAACCCATGGCCTACACCAAGCTGCGCGAAATCGGCGCGCACATGCACGCTCATTTTAAAATCCATCGCTTCGCAATCGTCCACCGCCTCGGCCGTCTGGAAGTCGGTGACACCAGCGTCTTCATTGCCGTCAGCGCCCCGCATCGCGCCGCCGCGTTCGATGCCTGCCGCTACGCCATTGACACGCTGAAGCGCACCGTGCCCATCTGGAAAAAGGAATTCTTCGTCGGCGGCGCCGTCTGGGCCGAAGGTGAATCGTTGCCTCGGGAAGCCAATTCTGTGTCCGAAGAATCTACCTCTTAGATGAAACGAGCCATCGCCACGCTTTGCACCTTGGCGCTAGCAGGCTTCTGCGCATTCGCGCACGCCCGAGAATCCAATCCGCCAACGCAGCAACAGCAGCAGCAACCACAGCAGCGCCAAAAAGGCCCGATCCGAGTGCAGACCGATCTGGTGAGCATTCTCGCCAGCGTCATCGACGACAAGGGCGAGCCAGTCATCGGCCTGAACCAGAGCGCGTTCCAGCTCACGGAAGAAGGAATCGCGCAGAAGATCGTCCGCTTCGAACCGCAGACCAATCGCCCGCTCGACCTGGCCCTGATGCTCGACGCCAGCGGCTCCGCAGCGATCGAACTAAAAATCGAGCGCGAGGCCGCGGCGCATTTTGTCGCGGAAGTAGTTCGCCCCGGCGATCGCCTCGGCGTTTTTTCGTTCGGAGCGAATGTTGTGCAGCTTTCCAATTTTTCGGATGACCTCAAGCAGTTGGATAGCGCGGTGCGCCGCGTGGACACGAGCCCAGACATGGGCACCTCGCTCTATGATGCAGTCGTGCTCGGTTCGCAATCCGTGCGTCGCCAGGGCGCCGAACGCCGCCGCGCGCTGGTGGTCATCACCGACGCCGGCGAAACCACCAGCATCTCAAAATTTGAAGATGCGCGCCGCACCGCGATCGCCTCGAACATCTTGCTCTATACTGTCGTGGTGCGTCCGATGAAATCCGACGCAGGCTGGAACACCGCGGGTGAGCACGCCATGTCCACCATCACGGACAGCGTCGGGGGCGCCATGTACTATCCGACTGATCTGAGCGAGTTGGCTGCAATTTTCGACCGCATCAATCGCGAACTGCGCACCCAGTATCTGCTCGGCTACTATCCCAATCCCACGCCGCCGCCCGGCAGCGACCGGCACGTGGCGGTCACCGTGAACACCGGAGACACCGTGCGCTATCGCAGGGAATATTTCACCGCCGGAGTGGCGCAATAACCCGATGAACCAGTTTCTCGAAGTCGCCATCGCCGCCGCGCGCGAAGCAGGCGCCGTGCTGCTCGCCGAACACAGCCGCCCGCAGAAGATCACCTATAAAGGTGACGTGGATCTCGTAACCGAAACCGATAAGCGCTCTGAAGCCATCGTCGTGGGCCGCTTGCGCCGCGAATTTCCGGACCATCGCATCGTCGCCGAAGAAGGCTCGAGCGGCTCGAGCGCGGCTTCGCGCTACGAATGGCACGTGGATCCACTCGACGGCACCACGAATTTCGCGCACGGCTATCCCTGCTTTGCAGTTTCCATCGGGCTGCTGGAAGATGGCGTGCCGCTGGTGGGAGTGGTATTCAATTCCGTCGCCGATGAACTTTTTTCCGCTGCGCGCGGCCAGGGCGCGTTCCTCAATCAGAAACCGATACACGTTTCCAGCGCTGAGCGCATGGCCGTCAGTCTGGTGGCCACTGGATTCCCCACGCACAAGCGCGGCGACAACGTGAACATTCATTACTACTGGCATTTCACCTTGAATTCGCATGGAGTGCGACGCGACGGTTCGGCCGCCCTCGATCTCTGCTCAGTGGCCTGCGGCCGCTTCGAAGCTTTCTGGGAATTCGGCCTGAAATCGTGGGACACCGCCGCGGGCATCGTGATCGTCAGCGAAGCCGGCGGCAAAGTCACCGACTTGCGCGGCGGCCCATATCGTCCAGGCGGACCCGATCTGCTAGTCACCAACGGCCACATCCACGCCGAAATGCAGCAAATGATGGCCGATATCGCGACCCGTGCGAACAACAAGCTGTAGCGTTACAAGATCGTTGCAACATGCCGTGCCTTTATCTTGGAGTGCGGGGGCTCGCCCCCGCCAGTTACAAGGCGAGGCTTGCCTCGCCGTCGCTGTAGTGCCAAAAATCGCCGGCGCCTCGAACATCGTCGTTACAAATGTTCTCGATAAAATACATACCGCGCGCGACGATTGACGCCCAGCACGCCGCGATGCTAGCGTGGCCCAACCTCCTTCATGCGTGCCGTTGACATCATCCGCAAGAAACGCGACGCCGCGGAACTCTCCCGCGAAGAAATCGCATTCCTAATTGATGGCGCAACCCACGATCGTGTCCCTGACTACCAACTAGCCGCATTCCTGATGGCTGTCCTCTGGCGCGGCATGACCCGCGCCGAACTGGCCGCGCTCACCGAATCCATGCTCAATTCCGGCGAAGTGCTCGACTGGTCGGATCTGCCCGCGCCGAAAGTGGACAAGCACTCCACCGGCGGCGTCGGTGACAAGACTTCTCTCGTCATTGCTCCCATTGTGGCCGCAGCAGGCCTGTACGTTCCCATGATCAGCGGCCGCGGCCTCGGCCACACCGGCGGCACGCTCGATAAACTGGAATCCATTCCCGGCTTCAACGTAAATCTGCAGCTCGAAGAATTCCGTCGCACTCTCGCGCTCGCTCATTGCGCGCTGATCGGCCAAACCCCCGAAATCGCCCCAGCCGACAAAAAGCTCTACGCACTGCGCGACGTCACCGCGACGGTCGAAAGCCCCTACCTGATCACCGCGTCCATCATGAGCAAAAAAATGGCGGAGGGGATTGACGCGTTGGTCCTCGACGTAAAAACTGGTGACGGTGCGTTCATGAAAAAGCAGCAAGACGCCGAATATCTCGCCGAGCTGATGGTCGAAACCGGCGTGCGCATGGGCAAAAAAGTCGTCGCGCTCATCACCGATATGGAGCCACCCCTGGGCCGCAAAATCGGCAATTCCCTGGAAGTGGAGGAATGCATCGAAATCCTCGACGGCAAAGGCCCGGACGACCTGCGCGAACTGTGCCTCGAGCTTTCCGCCTGGATGTTCGTCCTCGGCGGCAGTTCGAAATCCGTCGCCGCAGGCCGCGCGCTAGCAGCAGATATGATTGCTTCCGGCCGCGCGCGTGATACATTCCGCGAAGTGATTCGCTTGCAGGGAGGCGATCCGCGCGTGATTGACGATCCCAGCCGCTTGCCGCACGCCAAGCAGATCGCCCGCGTGGATGCGCGCCGTGCCGGATATGTTACGGCGATTCACTGCGAGCGGGTCGGCGTGGCCAGCATGCTCCTGGGCGGCGGAAGAGAAAAAAAAGAAGACTCCGTAGATCCGGCGGTAGGCCTGGTGCTCGAAAAGAAAATCGGCGACGCCGTAAAGGCCGGCGAAAATTTGTGCACCGTGCATTACAACTTGGACGCGCGCCTCGTCCCAGCCATGCGCCTCTTGGCAGAAGGTTTCGAAATCGGCGACCAGGCTCCACCCGCCGCGCCCCTGGTGCGCAAAATTATCGGCGCGGAAAAATTCTTGTGACCCTGCACCGCTCTAAAGGAGGCTCTTGCGCATGCACCGCCTGGTAGGCGTACTGGGAATGCTGACCATGATGGGCTTTGCATTCCTGTTTTCCACCAATCGCCGCGCCATCCGCGGGAAAACGGTCGCCTGGGGCCTCGGCCTGCAAATCGTCTTCGCCTATCTCGTAATCAATTGGACGTACGGGCAGTGGATATTTCAGAAAGCCGGCGCCGCCGTAAACTGGGTTCTGGATTTCGCTTTCTTCGGCTCGCAATTCGTTTTCGGCGACTTGGGGAAAAAAGGCTCGCCCATGGGCTTCTTCTTCGCCTTCCAGGTCCTGCCCACCATCATTTTCATCGCCGCCGTTTTCGCGCTGCTCTATTACTACGGCGTGATGCAATTCATCATCAAGCAAGCTGCGCGCGTTATGACCGGCCTGATGGGCGCGAGCGGCGCCGAATCGCTGAATGTCGCCGCGAGCATTTTCATGGGCCAAACCGAAGCGCCCCTCACCATTCGCCCGTTTCTCCCCGAGGTCACCCAATCCGAACTGATGACTATCATGACCAGCGGAATGGCCCACGTTTCCGGCGGCATGATGGCCGCATACATTGCCTACGGCGTCGAAGCCAAACACATACTAGCCTCCGTGATCATGACCGCTCCCGGCACAATTCTGCTTGCGAAAATGATGGTGCCCGAAACCGAAGTGCCAGTTACTTCCGGCAAAGTGGAAATGGCACCCCTCGAACGCGACACCAACGCCCTCGGCGCAATCTCTCGCGGGACCGTTGACGGCCTGAGCCTCGCGCTAAACGTCGGCGCCATGCTCATCACCTTCATCGCGCTGATTTATCTCGTCGACGGTGTATTCGGGGCGGTCCACAACGGCCTGGCAGCGCTCGGCGTCCACTGGTTTCCCTCCAGCGTCGAACAGATTTTCGGCTATCTCTTCTCGCCCGTCGCCTGGGTGATCGGAATTCCCTGGAACGACTGTCACACCGTCGGAAATCTGCTCGGCCTGCGAATGGTCACGAACGAGCTCGTCGCCATTCAGCGGCTCGGGCCAATGAAAGGCGCGCTCGATCCGCGCTCCTTCACCATCGCCACTTTCGCGCTCTGCGGCTTCGCGAATTTCAGCTCCATTGGAATTCAGATCGGCGGCATCGGCGCCCTCGCGCCAAATAAAAAAGCAGACCTCGCGCGCCTGGGCATTCGCGCCATGCTCACCGGCACCATGGCTAATCTGATGTCCGCGTCCATCGTAGGGATTATGATGCGATGAGTGCAGCGCGCACAAAATTCTCAGCACCCGCCACCGAATTCGCGCGAGCCGATCGCGCCGCGAAATTCATCCTCGCGAAAACCAGGCTGCGCCCCAAAATCGCGCTGGTGCTCGGCTCCGGTCTAGGCGCCTTCGCCGACGAACTGAGAGAAGCCACGCGCATCCCTTATGAAAAAATTCCTGGATTCCCGCGTTCCACCGCCATCGGCCACGCCGGCCGGCTGGTGATCGGCAAAGTCGAAAATATTGCCGTCGCGGCGATGCAGGGACGCGTCCATTTCTACGAAGGCTATACCGCGCAGGAGGTGGCGTTCCCGATGCGCGTCCTCGGCCGCCTGGGAATTCGCACCGCGATCCTCACCAACGCGGCCGGGGGCATCAACCTGCAATACAATCAGGGCGCGCTCGTCGTCATCAGCGATCACATCAATCTGCAAGGCATTAATCCGCTGATCGGCCCCAACGACGACCGCTTCGGCCCGCGCTTTCCAGACATGACCCAAGCCTACTGGAAACCCTATCGTGAAATCGCGCTCGCCGAAGCCAAGAGGCTCGGCATCGCCGTCCCCGAAGGCGTGTACGCCGCGCTTGCCGGACCAAACTACGAAACTCCCGCGGAGATTCGTTATTTACGTACGATTGGAGCCGATTTGGTGGGTATGTCCACCGTTCCCGAAACCATCGCCGCGCGGCACATGGGTATTCGCGTGCTAGGAATTTCCTGCGTCACCAATATGGCCGCGGGGGTTCTCGATCAGGTGCTCGACCACAAGGAAGTAATGGAAACCGGCGAACGAGTGAAAGGCCAGTTCATCGCGCTGCTGCGCGCCGTGCTGCCGCGCATCGCTGCCGATTCGAAGTGAAGGAAAGTAGAGGAAAGGGAAGCGGAAAATAAATGAGCGAATATGACGCGTTAGTAACAGCAGCCACGCAGGCATTTCAGAACGCCTGCGCACCAATCTCCAATTTCCGCGTCGGCGCGGCGGTGCGCGCCAAATCCGGCCGCATCTTCGCGGGATGCAATATCGAAAACGCCACGCTCGGCCTCACCTGCTGCGCCGAACGGGTGGCGATTTTCAAAGCCGTCTCCGAAGGCGAACGCGGCTTCGACGCCATTGCGGTCGTTACCGACGTCGATCGCCTCACTCCACCCTGCGGGGCCTGCCGCCAAATCATCTGGGAATTTTGCGGCGATGTTCCGGTCCTGCTGGCCAATCTAAAGGGAAAAGTGGAACTGGAAACGTCCGGCAAGCTCCTGCCGCGCGCGTTCGATGCTTCGTTCCTGTAGCAAGTCAAAGGCACCACAGATGAACTCTGATGAAAACTGATAAAGTCAAAACCGAAAACGAAAAATAGAACATCGAAAGTGAATTCAAGAATCTAGCGCTGCCCCAGCAATTGCCGTGCATTGATCAATTGCGGTAACGCCACAAAGCAATCTCAAGAAAGGATGAAATGTCCGCGAGCCCAAAGACGATTCGTCCCCTCCGGAAATCCCTAAGTCTTAGCACTCGCTCATGTCAGTGTTTATCGGTGTTCATCAGTGGTGCCTTTGGCTTTGTCTTTTTTCTCGCCGCCGTCCAACCCGCCCCCGCGCAAGAAAAAGTGGACCTGCTAATAACCGGCGGCACAGTAATCACCATGGACGCGCAACGCCGCGTATTAGATGACGGCGCAATTGCCATGCGCGGTGATTCCATCGTCGCGGTCGGCCCCCGCGTCGAACTAGAAACACAGTACACCGCCGCAAAGGTCATCAACGCCCGCGGGTCGCTCGTGATGCCCGGCCTCATCAACGGCCACACCCACGCCGCCATGAGCCTATTCCGCGGTATCGCCGAAGATTTGTCACTCGACGATTGGCTGCACGCCTACATCTTTCCAGCGGAAGCGCGCAATGTCAGCGAAGGTTTCGCCGCCTGGGGCACCCGCCTGGCAATCCTGGAAATGTTGCAGGGTGGAATCACCACATATGCTGACATGTACTACTTCGAAGATGCCGTCGCGCGCGTCACCAAGGAAGCAGGCATGCGCGGCGTGCTCGGTGAAACCATCATTGATTTCCCCGCGCCCGACAACAAGTCGCTGCCGCGAGCCTTCGCCTACACGCAACAATTTCTCGACCACTGGAAAGGCGATCCGCTCATCGTCGCCGCCGTCGCTCCGCATTCCATGTACACCTGCTCCGAAAAAACTCTACAGGACGCCGCCGCTCTCGCCCGTCGCAACAATGCGCCGATTCTGATTCACATCGCCGAAGCGCCTTTCGAACTCGAGCAAAGCCGCAATAAATTTGGCCTCACGCCCGTGGCCTTACTTTCGCGCGCCGGCGTTCTCGGTCCCGATGTAGTCGGCGCGCATTGCATCCTGGTGGATCAAGCGGACATCGCCATCCTCGCGCACTTTGGCGTCGGCTGCGTTTACAATCCCTCCAGCAACATGAAAACTGCCGCGGGGGTGATGCCCATCGTGGAAATGTTGGCTGCCGGCGAAGCCATTGGCCTCGCGACCGACGGCGCCGCCAGCAACAACAATCTCGACATGTTCGAGGAAATGGATCTCGCACCCAAACTGCAGAAACTCGCGAGGATGGATTCGCGTGCGCTGCCGGCCGAGCAGGTCGTCGCCCTCGCCACCATCACCGGCGCGCGTGCCCTGCACCTCGAAAAAGAAATAGGCTCGCTTGAGCCCGGCAAGAAAGCGGACTTGATATTGGTGGACACCTCCGCCCCGCACGCCACGCCCATGTACAACGTCTATTCCCAGCTGGTCTATGCGTTGAAAGCAACAGACGTGCGCACGGTGATCATCGCAGGGAAAATCGTAATGGAAGATCGCCAAATGCTTACGCTGAACGAGCAGGAAATTCTCGCGAAAGCCAGGGAATACCAGAAACAAATATCTACATCCCTAGCCAAATCCGCCACAAAATAAACCGTAGCCTCGCCTAATCAGCCTTTCGCGTCACATTTCGCTGCCGTTGCAATTTCAAAGCCGTGGAACGCAAAGTTTCCGGCACGTTCTTATTACCGGCAAGCTGTTTCAAATCGGTAGGCGTCAAGTGCGGCAGCAGATGCAAGCTCACATCCAGCGGAGATTTCGGATTCTTGGTCAGATTCTTAATCACCACATAGCTCTTCATGAAATTCCGGTTCTTCGAAATGATCCGCAGCACTTCCTGCGACACATTGGTCATCGAAGCGAAATTTTCGATCTCCAGGTCCGTCAACCGCGGCGACTGCAACACCCCGCGCTGCACAATCTTGTTCGGGTCGCGTATCAACAGCATGCGCTCCTCGCGCCCGCCTTTCACGGCCAGCTGGATGCGCTGCACGATATTCATCTTCGCCATCCGTTGCAGCAGCGACTGCCGCTTCTTCACCTCGGGCTCAGCCGCAGGCTCGGCCTCAGCCACAGCCTCCTCGATCACTTTTTCTTCCATAGCAGCGTTTGTCTCAATTTCGGCCAGGAGCTCTTTCTGTTCAGGCGTCGCTGCCTCGGAATACGCCAGCGCGATTCCCAGCGCCGGATACGAACTGAGCCGGTCCAGATTGTCGAGCAGCGCCTGAATTCCCACACTCGTCAAATCCGCGGAAACGCGCGTCACGAATTCCGCGGGGCAAGCCGGGTTCGCCGCCATGCGGTCGGCCACTTCGGGCCTGCCGCTCATGTTGTCCGCGCAATATTCAAAAAGTTTCAGATCCGCATCAGGACGCGCCAGCGCCGCCTGCAGCGATTCCAGCGACTGCGTCAGCAGGCAACTGCTCGCGCGTTCCGCAACGGCGGGATCGTTGTCCATGGTCAGCACAGCCAGCAACTCCGCGCGATCTTCCGGCGCCAGTGAGATGGTGCCTGCGCACAATGCCAGTTTTTGTTCCGGCCTTGCGTGTCCTGCACGAATCGCAGCTCGTATCTCGGCGCTAATGGGGGTCTCCAGCTGCGGTCTTGAGATCTTTCTGCGTGAGAGTCACTCGGACGGGTTGCCCCGGCTGGCCGCTCGCCGCAACCGCTTGGCCGTTCAGCTCCAGCACAATCGCGCTCGCATCGCTCGAAGAAATTTCCAGCGAATCCGCCGACGTGAACCGGTACACCTGCTGCGCGTCCATGTGCCCTTCGAACAGAGGCTTGCCGTCCGCAACAACTCTCACGTCCGTAGCCTTCGCCGCTTCCAGTTTCAAATCCAGCACCGGCACTGTTCCAGATGCGAAAGCAGCCCCGCCGCCATCGGACGCCGCAGGACTCGATGAAATCGCCGGATCAGACGGCGGCGCCACAACCTGGTCAGGCGCGAAATTCGGTCCCGAACTCTGTGCGACAGTCTGTTTCGCAGTCTGGGAAGAATTCTGTGCAGAGGACTGCGCGCCAGTCGCACCCGCAAAACTCGGCGCCACACCAGGTTCCGGCGCCGAATTCACAGGTTCACCGGAGTGCTTATGCAACCGCGCGGCAATCTTCGGACCAAGAAAGTGAACAGCTGCCCAACCGCCAGCCAGCACCACTAAAGCCAGCACAACCACCACGAAAACACGCGCCCAATTCCGGTCCGGCTCCTCCGGCGGGTCCGCCACTACGCCCGGATCAGGCCGCCCCCTGGTCTCCAGCGCGTATTCGGCCACCAGGGTGTCTTCATCCAGGCCCAGATAACGCGCCACGGAGCGTATAAAACCGCGATTGAACACGCCTCCGGGCAGCAGCTCCCACTGTTCGCTCTCCAGGGCCGCCAGAAACCGGGGGGCAATGCGCGTAGCCGCTGAAATTTCTTCCAGTGTGACGCCCCGCATTTCCCGCTCGCGTTTGAGATGATCGCCGAAAGGTTTTGAAGGCATCCGCTGGAATCCGCAACTACAGAAAATATAGGCGTCGCTGATGGGAGTGTCAATGCTAGCCGATAACTGGACGGAAGGGTGCCCCATTGGCCTTTCGTCAATTGCGTCGCGAAGGTCGTTGCAGTGTACCGAAAGCGTTCACTATAATGTCAACGTTGACTCCAGAATCCAACGACCCAACGAAAGGCGTTACCGAAGATACCATGCGGCGAGCCACGGACGCGCGGCCCTTTGATGGCATCGAAAGGCGCAGAACTCCGGGTGTGGACATCTCCATCGAGGCCTCCAACGAACTCACGGTATTTCACGAATTAGGCAAAGCGCTTACGTCCTCCCTGCAACTCGACCAGGTCCTCCGCACTATCATGGAAAAAATCAATGAGGTGCTGCGCCCGGATACTTGGTCGCTCCTCTTGATGGACCAGGAGAAAGACGAGCTCTATTTTCAGATTGCGACCGGGAAGGGCGCCGAATCGCTGAAAGACGTGCGCATCAAGGTCGGCCAGGGCTTAGCAGGCTGGGTGGCGCAGACCGGCGAAGCTGTAGTAGTACGCGACACCGCCAAGGATTCGCGTTTCTTCGGCCAAGTCGACGCGAAAACGAAAATGGAAACGCGCTCCATCGTCGCGGTCCCGGTGCGTTTTCGCGATCAATGCCTCGGCGTCATCGAGCTGATCAATAGCATCGGCCCCGAAGGTTTCAGCGCGCGCGACCTGGCTCTGCTGGAGGCGCTCGCGGACTACGCCGCCATCGCGATCGAGAACGCGCGCCACGTGCAGCGCATTCACGAACTCACCATCACCGACGATTGCACCAGCCTCTACAACGCGCGCCATCTGAATTTCATGCTGGACACCGAAATCTACCGCTCGCACCGTTACGCTTTCGAGTTCTCGCTGATTTTCATTGACCTCGATCATTTCAAGAGCGTCAACGACACGCACGGCCACCTGATGGGCTCGAAGCTCCTGGCCGAAATTGGCCAAGCCATCAAAGACAAATGCCGCCTGATTGACTTGGCCTTCCGCTACGGCGGCGATGAATTCGTAGTCCTGCTGCCGCAAACATCAAAAGAAAACGCGCTAGGCGTTGCCCGTCGTCTCCATAAACTAATCCGCGAGGCTGTATGGCTGAAAGACACCGGCATTAACGCGCATGTTACGGCGAGCGTGGGCGTAGCAGCCTACCCGAGCGATTCGCGCACCAAAGCCGAACTATTGCATCTAGCCGACGAAGCGATGTACCTCGTGAAGAACACCACCCGCGACAGCGTGGCCGCCTCGGGCGTAGGCCTCCTCGCCCAGGACAAGTAACTCCTGCCGCCGTATACGAGCGCAAGACAACTGCTAGAAAGTGGTTGTAAGCCGCAGCGCATAACTGCGCGAAGGGCCAATCGCGTTGCCGGAAAAAAGGCCGCCGAAATCGATCACGTTCAGTACGTTCGTCAGGTTCTGCCCATCCACCTGAAAGCGCATCTTCATTCGATCGGAAGTATAAATGTCCGCGCCCGCCGAAACATTCACCTGGAACGCCGGATAAATCCGCCCGCGATTGAAATTGATGCGATTCAGCACCTGCTGTCCGTACTGCGCCAACACCTCCGCCGGATTGCCATCGAAGTCGAACGGCAGCCCCGTGTCATATTGAATTCCGCCCGCGACCCAGAAGCGCGGCGTGATTTGGTAGCGCACCCGCCCGCGCACGGTATTCCGCTGATCCTGCGAATCCGGGAAGTGGCCGGTAGTTGGTATCGTCGCGTCGTCGCCCAGAAAAAGCCCGCCCGTCACGGGGAACCACGCGTTGCCCACCGTGTACGTGTAGCTCAAATAGCCCGAAAAGCCGTGCCGATCGAGTAAATCCAATTTCGCTTCCGCGCCATAAATCACAGCCTTCCGAAACGCGATCGGGAAACTGATCGTGGTGTTTTCGATCTGATCGTCGTCCGCGTAATTGTTCACCAGCCGCCGGAAATAATTCGCGTCCAACCTCACCTTACCGAAAAAACCCTTCGTCACCCCCGCTTCATAGTAATTTCCCTCCGAAGGTTCCACCGGCAATTGCAGCGAGATCGGATTCAGCATTCCGGCCGCTTGCGAGCTCGATAGCAAAATATTTTCAAACGACGGCGTCTGGAACACCCGATCGTACGAAAAATGCACAACCAAATCAGCGGTCGCGAAATAGCGCGCGATCGAAAACCGCGGGTCCACGGCTTGCCGGTTCAGCAGAAGCTGATAATGATCCCAGCGCAGTCCGGCGCTGATCGTCCACGCGCCCAAATGGATCAAGTCCTGCGCGAATGCGGACTGCTCCAAATCCGGGCGCCGCGCCGTGCTGGGCTCCCCGGGTAACGGAAATGTAAATGTCAGCGGAGTCGCCGGATCAAATTGCGTCGGATCCGTAATGATGTAACTGAAATTCTCGTGCAGGAATGTATTGTCAGACTCCACGCCGAATTTCCATTCGTGCCGCCCGTGCGCCGCCGTCAACGTGCCCTTAAAATATCCTTCGCGAAACCAATTGTGCTGAAACACCTCGATCGGTGTGGAATTCGCATTGGAATTGAAATCGTTCGCGTTGTCGCGCACCATGCCTCGCAAATCAGCCTGCACGTGCGTCGAAAACGTGTGCTGGTACGAAACGATCCCCATCGTTTCGATGTTATCCGCCGTCTGCCGCTGTCCCGCGGCTTGCTGCACCAGCTCGTTGGGAATGTCGTAACGCGAAATTTCATGCCGCACGATGAAGCTCACGCGATCATTCGCGCCCAATACGCGCTGGTAGTGCAATGAAAAATCCCCCAGCGTTCCCGTATTCGAGAAATTTTGCGACACCACGGGATTCAGATAGTGATCTGTCATACTGCCGCTTGCGCTCGCGCCCAACGTGTTCTTCCCCCAGACGTATTGCCCCTGCGCGAAAGCACCAGCCGAATCAAAACTCCCGCCGGACAGCACCACTTGTCCGTGAAATCCCGCCTCCGCATCCTGCAGCGTGTTCACTTCCACCACGCCGCCCATTTTCCGGCCGTATTCCGCCGGCATGCCCGCAGTGTAGATGCTCATTGATTGCACGTCGTCCGCTTCGATCTCCGGCCCAAAACTCGGCGAGCGGTTGTCCGTCAAAGGAATGCCGTCCACCACAAATTGTGTCTGGTATTCCGAGCCGCGTGGATGTAGCACCGCATTGCCTTCATACAGCCACCCCGGCTGCGAATTCACCAAGTCCTGCAACGACCTGCCTGGCAACGAACTGACTCGATGCTCGATAGCGTCGGAACCAATTTGGCTCACGGCTCCAGCTTGATCGGGATCAATCAAAGTGTCAGCCGCGCTCACAGTCACCGATTGATTCACCGCCGGCAACTTCAGTTGGATCGTATGCTCGGTGGGAATCGCCGAACGAATCTCCACAGTTTCGGACGCAGGCAAGAACCCGCGCTGTGAAATTTCCAGCCGATACACGCCGAAAGCCAGCCGCAGCACGTCTAGCGTGCCCTGCTCGTTCGTCGTCAAAGAATTTCGATACTGATTCGCCTCGCAGACGACGACAACGGTAGCTTTCACTCCCAGCCCGGACGGATCCGTAACCTTCAGCCGCAATTCCCCCCGGTTGCTCTGGCAATGCACCGCCAATGCGCACAAGAAAACCAGACACGCAATTCTCCTCACCAGCCGTCGGCCCCTATGGTTTCGCAACTGTTCTCTAACGATGAACCGCAAGAGCGTCATCGGCGACTGTGCGTCAACGGCCCGTCTAAGCATCCTCGATCGTCCGCCTCCAAAATCGAATAATCCATTCTGCCTCGATTCGAGCCTCATGTGCGCCGGGATTGTTCCTCCGGTGAACGCATCGCACACCGATCGAAACCTGCTAGGCGACCCAACTCCGCTGCTCGGTTTGCTAGCAGGAAACCTCTCACCTATACTCGACCTCTAACAAACTATTCCCCGTATCAGGGAGACATCGCTCTGCGCAATCAGGAATCAGCGCGCTACGCACGTTGGGCGGCATGGGCTGCGGCTGCCATCATCCTGGTCGTCGCAGGTGTGTATGCTCAGCGCGCCATCCGCGCCGCGCGCGCCCGGAAAAACGCGCCGCCTCCCATCCCGGAATCGGTCCAACAGCGATCCGCCGAATTTTCCTACGTGGGCACCGACCAGGGCCGCGCCCTCTTCACCATCCGCGCTTCGCATGCCACCCAATATAAGGACCAGAATCGCGCGCTGCTCCAAGACGTCTGGATCACCATCTACGGCCACGACGGCAGCCGCAACGACAATATTCACACTCGCGAATGCAATTACGAGCCTTCGAGCGGAAATGTCGTCTGCGAGGGCGACGTCCAGATTGATCTGGCCAGCGCCACTCCCACGCCCGGTTCCAACAAGCCTGGCGACAAGACTCTGCAAGTCACCACGCGCAATCTCTCCTTCAATCGCGAATCCGGTGACGCCACCACCGATGCGCCCGTGCAATTCCGCTTTCCCCAGGGCACAGGCCATTCCGACGGAATGATCTACAGCTCGCAAAAAGAAATTGTCCATCTCACTCACAACGTGCAGCTGGATCTTGCGCCGTCCGACAAAAGTGGCGGACTGCCCGTCACCGCCACCGGCGGCAGCATGGAAATCAGCCGCAACGATCGCGTGGTCGAGCTGGATGCTCCGGCAAACGTGCGCCAGGGCGGCCGCACACTTTCCGCCGATAAAATTTCCATTGATCTCGATGCGGAGTTCCGCGCTCGCCACGCCATCGCCACCGGCCATCCGCAAGTCACTTCCACGGACGACCGCGGAAAATCCACCTCGACCGCCACTCAATTTGATCTCTTCGTGAATTCCGATGGCTGGATCGAGCGCATCGTCGCCGACGGCAATGTCGAAGGCTCGCGCGACGCCGCCGGCACTACAGACCATTTCAGTGCCGCCAACGTTGTGCTCAACATGACGCCGCAGCACA
>Ga0070733_10001130_pt1 | contig 20321 bp, 16 predicted proteins | sample Coa_R1_9_FD_66450 | JGI IMG/M metagenome (GOLD analysis project Ga0070733, IMG submission 66450) | Surface soil microbial communities from Centralia Pennsylvania, which are recovering from an underground coalmine fire - Coalmine... | ecosystem: Environmental > Terrestrial > Soil > Unclassified ... | reverse complement strand
CCCCCGGGGCCTGCCCGCGAAAAATCAGGTGACATCCCGGAATAATTAACGATACGATCCCGTTCCGTATCGATAGTGGCCACGCCAGGCGATGGCCGCGCTGACTTACTGAACAACGCCGGCGGACACGATCTTCCCGGTCGGGACGCCGGCCCACATGGTCGAGAAGGGAACCATGGACGCACAGATGATTTACCGGCGGCGCTGGGGAATCCTCGCTGTCCTGATCGTCGGCCTGCTCGCCATCGTCATCGACAACACGGTGCTGAACGTCGCGCTCAAGACGATCGCGGACCCGCATGCGGGGCTCGGTGCGAGCCAGAGCCAGCTCGAATGGGCGATCAACTCCTACACACTCGTCTTCGCCGGCCTGCTGTTCACCTTCGGCGTGGTCGGCGACCGGATCGGCCGCAAGCGGATGCTGATGATCGGCCTGGCGCTGTTTGGCATCGGGTCGTTGCTGTCCGCCTACTCACAATCGCCTGACCAGCTCATCTTCGCCAGGGCCGCGATGGGTTTCGGCGGCGCAGCGGTCATGCCGCAGACCCTGTCGATCATTTCCAACGTGTTCGAGCCCGCCGAGCGGGCCAAGGCGATCGGCATCTGGGCCAGCGCGGTCGGTATCGGCGTCGCGATCGGCCCGGTGCTCGGCGGCCTGCTGCTCGCCCACCTCTGGTGGGGCTCGGTCTTCCTGATCAACGTTCCGGTGACCGTGGCCGGCGCCATCGCGGTGGCCATCCTGGTCCCGGAGTCGAAGAACCCGGACCCGGGCAAGATCGACTACCTGGGCGTGCTGCTGTCCATCGTCGGCCTCGTGCTGGTGGTCTACGGCATCGTCCAGGGCGGTGACACCGGCTCGTGGCTGCGCGGCGACGTGCTCGGCCCGATCGTCGGCGGGCTGGCCGTGCTCGGCTTCTTCACCTGGCACGAGACCCGCATCTCGCACCCCTCGCTGGACGTCAGGCTGTTCGCCGACCACCGGATGTCCTCCTCGGTCGGCGCGATCTCCCTGCTGTTCTTCGGCATGGGCGGCGTGTTCTTCTTCACCAGCTTCTACCTGCAGAACGTCCGCGGTTACAGCGCGCTGCACGCCGGCCTGCTGACCATCCCGTTCGCGGCCGCGCAGTTGCTGTTCGCACCGCGCAGCGCCGGGCTGGTCAGCCGGTTCGGTGCCAAGGCGGTCGGTGCGGCCGGCATGGGGGTCATGGCCGTCGCGCTGGCGTTTTATGTGGTGATGGGCACCAGCACGCCGATCTGGGTGCTCGCGGTGCTGTTCGCCGTCCAGGGCGCCGGTGTCGGCGTCGCGATCCCGTCGGCCACCGCGGCCGTGATGGACGTGCTGCCGCGGGAGCGGGCCGGCGCGGGCTCGGCGCTGACCAACACCGCACGCCAGGTCGGGGTCGCGCTCGGCGTGGCCGTGCTCGGCTCGATCCTGGCCCAGTCCTACCGGGACCAGCTCCGGCCCACCCTGGCCGGCCTGCCGTCGGCGGCGCGCGATGCGGCGAGCCAGTCGATTGCGGCCACCCAGGCGGTCGCGCAGCATCTCGGTGTGAAGGGACAGAACCTGATCGCCCCGGCGGACAGCGCGTTCACTCACGCCATGCATGTCACCACGACCATCGGCGCGATCATCGCGCTGGCCGGTGCGCTGGTGGTGGTCCGCTGGATGCCAGGGTCGCCGCGGCGGCCCGAGCCGGTGGACGCCGATGCCGAGCTGAGGGAACTGGCCGGTGAGCCGGCCGCAGTGGAAGGATAGGACCATGCGCGAGGCAGCAGTTGTGCCCGCCCAGGATGGCGAGGCGGCCGTCGCCCGCAAGCCGGGCCGCCCGCGCAGCGAGCGCGCCGAGCGGGCCATCCTGGACGCCGCGCTGGAGCTCTTCGCCGAGTCCGGGCTGGGCGGCTTCTCCATCGAAGCCGTCGCCGCCCGGGCCGGCGTGGGCAAGGCAACCATCTACCGGCGCTGGCCGGGCAAGCAGGATCTGCTGCTCGACGCGCTGGCGACGGTGAAGTCCCCGCTGCCCGAGCCCGCGGGCGTGTCGGTGCGCGACGACCTGGTGGCGATGCTCCAGACCATGTGTACCGACAGCGCCGACCCGAAGCGGACCAGGCTGTTCACGCTGCTGCTCGGTGAGGGCGAGACGTGCCCCAGGCTCGTGCAGCGGTACAAGGAGACCATCGTCGAGCCGCGCCGGGAGATGATCAGGTCGGTGCTGCGCCGTGGCATCGTCACCGGCGAGCTGCGCCCCGACGCGGACGTCGAGGTCGCCATGCTCTCGCTCACCGGCGCGGTGATCGCCATGGGCAAGCACGACGCGGGCGAGCTCACCCGCGACTTCGCGCGGCGCGTCGTAGATGAAGCCATGATCGGCCTTTCGCCACGCCCCGCGCACGTTTGATCCTTCCTCCAGATCCCCCGGTGGAGCGCCAGTTGCCCGGCGGCGCCGGTGACGGCGCCTGGGGCCACTACCCGCAGACCACCCCGCTGTATGGCTGGCTGCGGGAGCGTGACCTCTTCGATCACTCCAACCCGCCGCTGCGCGGTTAGCCCGCGGGCGGCCGCGCGGCGGCTGAGATGGTGACGCCCTGGATGACGACCGGGCCCAGGGTGGGGTCGAGTTCGGTGGCCTGCGAAACGTCCGGCGGCGTGAGGACATCCATCGCCTTGGGCACCATGTTCGGGTCGAACGAGCAGACCGGGCTGGTCCCGCCTGGCGCGCAGACGCCGAACGTGAACTGCCCCGGCGTCGGGGTGAACGCGCGGGCCTGGTCGGAGCTGAAACCGTCCTGGCCGGTGAGCACGACGGCGAACGACCAGCCAGGGCCGGGCGTGCCGAACTGAGCCTGGGGCAGCCCGATGGTGATCGTCTTGGTGGTCGTCGAACCGGCCACGAACGCGGTGCCGAGCGGGTTGCCGTTCGCGTCCTGCCACACCGGGGGCGCGAACCCCTGCACCTCGACGAGCTGACTCCAGGCATCGGCCGGCGCGATCGTGTAGTTGCGGGTCGCATAGGCGGCCTGGGTCGAGGCCGGGCTGGCGCCGGGCACGTGCACGTAGACATCCAGCAACTGGGCGCCGATCGTCTCGCCGAACGTGGGCTGCAGGTTCGCCAGCGTCGCCTGCAGGTACACGGTGCTGCCGTCGCTGATCACCCGGAACCTGGTCAGGTCGAAGGCACCGGGATAGAAGGCGGAATCGGTCGGATACTGGTATGTGCCCGGCCCGTTGTCGTCCCCGGCCGGGTCGGTCACGTCCATCTCGGTGGTGCCGTTGATGAAGTTCCCGGTGACCGAGGTCTGCGCGTAGCCAGTCTGGTTGCCGGGCAGGGTCGCGGCGGCGGTGAACACGTCACTGCCGAACCCGGCGGGCACCGTGACGGAGAAGGAGCCGTCCGCGGCCGCTGTCGTGGTCGCCACCGTTGACGGCGCACCCGTGGTGGTGTCCAGCGATTCCACCACGACGTGGGCGCCGGGAGATGTCGTGCCGGTCACCCCGGTGGCAGGTGTGCCGATCTGGGTACCAGGCGCCGGCGAGGTGATCGTGACGCCGATCTCGCCGGGCGGCCCATTCGTTACGTAACGCTGGGTGGTGACCGCCGGGGTCTCCAGGGTGTGCCCGGCGCCGATGGCCAGGATCAGCCGCAGCTCCTGGGCCTGAGCCCAGGTCAGTGGCGACGCCGACCCGGCCGCCTTGCCGTCGGTGAACCCGATCGACGCCGTGGTTGGATCGCTGCCGTAGGGCGAGGGCGGCAGATCCGGGTCTTCCCATGCCTGCTCGGGCACGAGGCCCACCCCGGAGGAGAACTGGGCCATGGCTTCGAGCAGGGCCGAGGCCCCGGTCAGGTCGCCCGCCGCGATGTCGGACTCGGCCCGCTCACCGGACAGCACCGGCCACAGATGCCCGGTTCCGGTGTCGGTTGCCGGCCATGGTTCGCCCTGAACCGTGCAGGAGGTCTGACTCGGCTGGTAGCAGTCGCCGTAGCCGTCGGCGCTGCCATCGGCCGCCGACGTGCCGTACCGGTAGTAGCCGGTGCCACTGGGTGTGGACACCGAGATCTGCTTGTCCAGCACGCCCAGGGACGCCTGGATGTCCGGGTCGCCGGCCGGCAGCTCACCGAGCCGGACCAGCTCCTGGAACCCGCCGTCGATCACCGACCGCTGGTCCACCGTCGGCCCGCCGTTGCCCAGGTTGTAGCTGATGGCGGCGTTCGGGTCGCCGGTCTTGGCGACCCGGATGAAGTACGCCGGGCCATCCGGCCCGGTCGTCGTCACGTCCCAGTTCTTGATGCTGCGCTGGAAGTCGTCGGCGGTCGCCTGGTAGAGCTGAGCCCGCGCGGTGTCACCGTGCCCGGCGGCGATCACCGCCGCCGCGGTGAGCCCGGCGATCTCCGCGGCGATGGTGGACGGCGAGTAGCCCGACTGTTCCTCCCAGCGCTCCACTCCGAACGAGGGCCCCATCGCGACCAGGAAGTCGGCGGCCGGCCGGATATGCAGCCGCCACAGCGTGGCGTCGCCGCCCAGGCCCGACTGCAGTGCCATCAGGATCGGGTAGGCGGTCTCGTCGAGCTGGTTCCCGCCGGTGTCCGGGGCAGACTGGCCGTTGACCAGCGAGTTACGCGGCAGTTGCCCGTTGGCGAGCTGCTGGCGGTCGAACAGGAACAAGGTGGCGGCCCGCGCGGTGGCCAGATCACCGTCGGTCAGCAGCCCGGTGAACGCCTCGTACAGGTCGCGGGCGAACACCTCACGGTAGGAGCCGAAGTAAACGGGCTTACCGTTGACCGCGGTCCCGGCGGCCACCGCCTGCCCCCACGGGCTGGCCAGCGAGGCGACGATCGCACCGGGGAAGGTCTTGTCCTCGCTCGCCTTGATCACGTTGGCCGACAGGTAGTAACGGCGGACCAGGTCGAGCCCCTGAGCAGCGGACAGCCCCGGATACCGCGGCGGCGGCCGGTGCAGGCCGCGGTCGTAGCTCAGCCACCCGGCCAGGTACTGCAGCTCGGCCGCCGGGAACGGTCGCCCCAGCGACGCCCCGGCGGTGGCCACGGCCTGCGCCTGGGTACGGCCGAAGCCCAGCGCCAGCGTCACGTCACCGCCCGGGCCCGGCGTCAGCTCCGCGGTGGCGGTGATGTGCCCGTCCGGCGCGGAGTCGTAGACCGGCGTGAGAGTGTGCGTGGCATCCAGCTCGGTGAGGCCGTCGCTGGCCGTCCCGGCGTAACCCACGCTGGCCGCCGGGGATGGCAGGCTGGCCCGCAGGGCCATGAACGTGGGGACCGCGTAGGTCCGGTTGACCGCCTCGGTGACCGTCGACGTATTGGAGACCACCGGGACCGGCGACCCGGCCGAGGTGTCGACCGTCCCTGTATTGCCGCCCGCGTTGCTGGTCCCGCCGCCGCCGTCACCGTTGACGTGCGCGTCCAGCCTTGCGTACAGATGCAGGCCGCTGACGTTGGTGCCGGATCCGGGCAGGGCCTGCAGCCGGGTGTTCATCAGCACGCTGTCGCGCAGCGGGTCGGTAATGTACGTGGTGATGAGCTGGTAGCCGTGGGCGGCGTCGGTCGAGGTCACCGTGCAGGCCATCCCGGTCGGGCCGGCCTGCACCGTGTAGCTCATATCGCGGCTCTGCAGGTCGGTGAACGTGGACCCGTCGGTCACGATGTACTGCAGCGTCTCGACGTTCGTATTGTCGATGGCCGGCTCGTACACATCCGACAGCACCCCGCCGGCCACCGTGTACCAGACCTTGGACCGCGTGTTGCGCGCCGTGCCTACGCAGTCCTTGCGGGCCAGGTCGTAGTAGGACATCGTGCCCGGGCCTCCCGGGGCTGTGCCGGCGGGCCTGACCGCTGCGGCCCGCGCCGGGCCCGCCGGAGCGGCCACCACCAGCCCGTAGCCGAGCAGCCCCACCGCGACCGCCGGTGTCAGCCTCCGCCCGAGCCGCCCGCTGCCCCGCGACGATGCCGTCATCCGAACCTCCCGCAAGCGAGCGCACACCCCGGCGCCGCGCCAGAGTGATGTCTGGTGGACCGTTCCCGCCGCAGCCTCCCTCCGGCGAACATCGGGTGTCAAGCGATCGCCGTGTTAATAATTTGGAAATCTCTTGACCATTTCCTCGCGGTCGTGCTAATGATTCAGAAATCACGCTGATTATCTGGGGGCCAGCACGTAACGGGGGTCAAATGTCCACGCCAGCATCAGTGTCAGCACCTGCACCCGCTTCACCGGCACTATTGGAAACACTGCGATCCGCCCGGATCTGGGCTTTGAGCACTCTGGAGCGTGCATTTTCTACCTTTGTCTCCAGCTTCATCGGTGCAATATTACTGAGCGGGGCGTTTAATACCAAGGCCGCTGATGTGGCTCTGTTCGCGGCCGCATCGGCTGCCTTGGCCGTGGTCACCGCCGCGATCCGCAGCCTCACGCCGCCGGCCGGCGGCACCAGCACCGACGAGAAGATCCTGGACGTGGTGACCCGGGTAGGCCTGACCCTCGTACAGACCTTCACCGCCGCGTTCGTCACCAACACCGCCGGAGCAACGCACTTCTCCGACTGGCGGGCCGGTGCCCTGGCAGGCCTGGCCGCCGTCGTGACCGCGCTCAAGGGCACGGGCGTGATCAAGCTGCTCGGCGGCACCGGGGCAACCCCGGCCAGTTTGCTCCGCATCAGCGGCTCCTGATCCTTGCGAGGCCTGGAAGTGGTGGATGGGCGGGCGAATGCGCCCGCCCATCCACCACGAAGAGATCGCGATGGAAATACTACGTCGCGGAGGACGAACGCCTGGCGTTATGGCTACATTCCAGATAGCGGCAATCCCGATGGCCTTTCGGTCACCGAGCTGGAATACCGGTGCGCCGCCGCCACAGGCAGGGGAGCGTTATGCAAAACCGTATCGCGAGTGCAGGCCCGGAGGGTCTGCGCGAGCGATCGGGCCGGTCAGCGGCACAGCAACCAGGCAGGAAATTTTGCATAACGCGACTTTCGCATAACGCACAAGGCCTGCCTGAAGATTCCGCTGGCCGAGGTTTTCGAGCCGCAACCGGTTGTCAAGGGAGCGCCGGGCACCGGCGCACCCGATGAGATCCGCAAATACCAGCAGGAGATCTACGGCGTTCCATCGAAGCTGGGCCAGCTGGCGGCCCGGAGTTCTCAGCTCAGGTGTTCGCGCCAGCGGTTGGTGATGGGCAGGCGGCGGTCGCGGCCGAAGTTCTTCGGGGTGATCTTGGGGCCGGGCGGGTACTGGCGGCGCTTGTACTCGGCGGCGTCTACCAGGCGGATGACCCGCTGGACCAGGCCGGGGTCGTGACCGGCGGCGATCAGCTCGGCGCAGCCCATGTCCTTCTCGACGTAATCGTCAAGCAGGGCGTCCAGGGTTTCGTAGTCGGGGAGTGAGTCCGTGTCCAGCTGGTCCGGAGCTAGTTCCGCGCTGGGCGGCTTGCTGATCGAGTTTTCCGGGATGGGCGGAGTCTCGCCGCGCTGGGCGGCCTGTTCGTTGCGCCACCTGGCAAGCTGCCAGACCAGGGTCTTGGGGACGTCCTTGATCGGGGCGAAGCCACCGGCCGAGTCGCCGTAGAGAGTGGAGTAGCCGGTGGCTGTCTCGCTCTTGTTTCCCGTGGTGAGCACCAGGTGACCCTCGTGGTTGGAGAGGGTCATCAGGATCATGCCGCGAATCCTGGCCTGCAGGTTTTCCGCCGCCAGGCCGTCGATGCCGGGCAGTTCGGTCTCGAAGGCGGTAACCACCGGGCGGATGGGCACCGTGCGGGCGTTGATGCCCTGGCGTTTCACCAGGTCTTCCGCGTCGCTCACCGAATGGCCGGTGGAATACCTGCTGGGCATCAGCACGACGTGCACCTGGTCGGGGCCGATCGCGTCGGCCGCGATCGTCGCGGTGAGCGCGGAGTCGATCCCGCCGGACAGGCCCAGGATCACCGAGGAAAAGCCGTTCTTGCGCACGTAGTCCGCGGTGCCGAGCACCAGTGCCGAGTAGACCTCGGCCAGGCCACCGGGGCCGGCGCCCGGTGTCTGTGTGGTGCTGTCGGCCGGCTGTGCCGCCGAGTTCGAGTGCCACCGTTCGGGAGTATCTTCATTCGCGGCAAGCACGACGCGGCGGATCGTGATCACACTGCCGTCACCAGCGTCGGCGGGGCTGTCTTCCATCGGCTGCGCCGGGTCGGCGGCCGGGAGCTCCAGGTCGGCGACGAGCAGCGCCTGCTCGAACTGGGGCGCGTGGGCTATCGTGCGGCCGGTGGCGTCCACGACCAGCGAGCCGCCGTCGAAGACCAGCTCGTCCTGGCCGCCAAGCATATTGACGAAGGCGAGTGCCGCCCCGGCCTCGCGGGCCCGGCGGGCACACAGTTCCTCGCGGACGTACTCCTTGCCGCGTTCGTAAGGGGAGGCGTTCGGGACGGCGAGCAGGCCAGCGCCCGCGGTGCAGGTCACCTGGACCGGGCCGCCGTCCTGCCAGAGATCCTCGCAGATGGCGATGGCAACGTCGACCTGGCCACCGGTGGCCTGCATACGGAAGACCGGGAGCTGGTCGCCCGGGACGAAATAGCGGTACTCGTCGAAGACACCGTAGTTCGGCAGGTGATGCTTGGCCGTGGTCGCCTTGATCGCGCCGTCGTAGAGCAGGGCGGCGGCGTCCAGCGGGGCACCGGCCGGCCGGCCGAGCCGGGGGGCAAGGTCGGTGCGCCGGTCCAGGTAGCCGGTGACCACGGCGATGCCACCGAGGCGTTCGACGGCGAGCAGGTCGGCCGTGGCCGTGACGGTCGCGATCGAGGCGTCGACGAACGACGCGCGCAGGGCCAGATCCTCGACCGGATACCCCGTGATCATCATTTCCGGGAAGACGACCAGGCCCGCGCCCGCCTCGGCGGCACGCCTGGTCCATTCGACGACGGTCCTGGCGTTACCCTCAAGGTCGCCGACGGTAGCGTTGACCTGGGCGAGCGCGATCCGCAGCATTGGCACGGATCAAGGGTATGCCGGGCGCGGTGCTTGTAACGTCCCGGAAACACCGGACGGGCAGACTAAGGCCTTTCGGAAGTCTGACCGTCGAGGGTGATGGCCGTGGACAGGCAGCAGGAATTCGTGCTCCGCACGCTGGATGAGCGTGACATCCGGTTCGTCCGGCTCTGGTTCACCGACGTGCTCGGTTACCTGAAGTCGGTCGCGGTCGCCCCGGCGGAGCTGGAGGGCGCGTTCGCCGAGGGGATCGGCTTCGACGGCTCGGCCATCGAGGGGTTCGCCCGGGTCTACGAGGCCGACATGATCGCCAAGCCGGATCCGGCCACGTTCCAGTTGCTGCCCTGGCGGGGCGAGTCACTGGGAACCGGCCGGATGTTCTGCGACATCCTCATGCCGGACGGCTCGCCGTCCTATGCCGACCCCAGATGGGTGCTCAAGCGCGCCCTCAGCCGCGCCTCCGACCTGGGCTTCACCTTCTACACCCACCCGGAGATCGAGTTCTTCCTGCTCAAGGAGAAGCCCGAGCCCGGGGTCAAGCCGCAGCCGATCGACTCGGGCGGCTACTTCGACCACACCCCGCACCTGATCGCACACGACTTCCGGCGCACCGCGATCGGGATGCTCGAATCGATGGGAATCTCGGTCGAGTTCAGCCACCATGAGGGTGCGCCCGGTCAGCAGGAGATCGACCTCCGCTACGCCGACGCGCTCACCACGGCGGACAACATCATGGCGTTCCGGCTGGTCATCAAGGAAGTAGCCATCGAACAGGGCGTGCACGCGTCGTTCATGCCCAAGCCGTTCACCGAACATCCCGGGTCGGGCATGCACACGCACATGTCACTGTTCGAGGGCGACCGGAACGTATTCTACGAACCGGGTGCGGAGTTCCAGCTCTCCAAGCTGGGCCGTTGCTTCATCGCCGGGCTGTTGCGGCACGCCGCCGAGATCACCGCCGTATGCAACCAGTGGGTGAACTCCTACAAGCGGCTATGGGGCGAGGCCGAACGGACGGCCGGGGCGGGCGGCGAGGCTCCCGCCTACATCTGCTGGGGTCACAACAACCGGTCCGCGCTGGTCCGGGTGCCGATGTACAAACCGCAAAAGGGAAACGCCACCAGGATCGAGTTCCGGTCGCTGGATTCGGCGTGCAACCCATATCTTGCATTCGCGCTGATCCTCGCGGCCGGTTTGAAAGGCATCGAGAACGACTACGAACTGCCGCCAGGGGCCGAGGACGACGTATGGGCGCTCACCGCTTCGGAACGGCGCGCTCTCGGCATAGAGCCGCTGCCACAGAGCCTGGACGAGGCGATCCACGCCATGCAGGACAGCGAACTGGCTGCGGAAACGCTGGGGGAGCACGTCTTCGACTTCTTCCTGCGGAACAAGCGCGCGGAGTGGCACGAGTACCGCCGCCAGGTCACCGAATACGAACTGAACCGCTACCTGCCCATTCTCTGACGCCGTAACCGAGAATCAACGGTCTGAGCAGGCGGAACTTATCTCGACAGGCACAGGCACGGGCACAGGCGATGATGACCAGCCGAGCCGGTTCTGGAGGACGCCCGGTGAGTTCTTTCGTCAGCAACGTTACTTTTGACTGCGCCGACCCGTATTCACTGGCGCGATTCTGGAGTCAGGTTACCGGCCGGCCGATCCACGCGGAATGCGAGCCGGGGGACGAGGAAGTCGACGTCCCGCTCTCGGATGAGCTGAACCTGGTGTTCATCCGGGTGCCCAAAGGTAAACTGGAAGTTCAATAACCGATGCTGACCAGGGCATACGCCTCTCTGGCAGCAGGCTAGCGCGCTAAACGCCTCAGCGTGACTCACAGCGTCGCGTGGACGCAGTGAAGGCCACGCCGTGACCCGCTACGCGCTTGGTAGCGCCGGCCGGCGGTACGGCGGAGGAAGGTACTGCATCTCCGTCTCACGCATCCGGGTTACCAGGTCGTCAGGGTCGGCCGCGCTGACCACTGTTCGCGGCGGGACATCGAACGCAGGAAACGCCCAATAGCGACGGCTGCCTACTCCCCACATCACCAGCCACAGCGGGTTATCCCGCTGAATCAGCGCAGCGGTGCGCCGCTGGTTTTCGTCATACGGCCGGAGCATGGTCAGGCGAACGCGCAATCCTGCGGGAGCTTCAGCCGCGCGTAAACCAGCTTCCCGCCGTCGCATGACTCCTGACCCCAGTCGTCGGCCATATCCTCGACCAAGGCCAGCCCACGGCCAAACTCAGCATCTTCACCAGCGTCCAGAATGGCTGGCTGCCCTGAGCCGTAATCAATCACACCAATCGTCAGGATGTGCGAATCGACTTCGCAGACAATCGTGATCGTGTCCGACCGGTGCTGGCTGCCATGGATCAGGCCATTGGTTGCCAACTCGGACATGATGAGCAGCGCGGTATCAATCGCATCTTCGCAGCAGCCATCGGCCGTCAGCATGGCACGGACCCACCTGCGGGCACGGCCGACCGACTCAGGGTGGTTGGGCAGTTGGTAGGCGTGTCTTGCCTGCGGCACGGTCGGTCTCCTGGGTTGGGCGCGATACCGGCGCCGGGGGCACGCCAGGACGCGCTACAAGGCCCAGCGTGGGTAGCATGCTCCGGACGCAGCGCCGGTACCGCCGTTCGTGAAACTGGTGTGACGACCCTCATCCTTGCCGGTAGCGTGGCCGCCGAGCAGGGCAAACAGGGCTGAGTAGGCAACGCTAAGATTGAGGCCAGTCTGGTAGAGATGGCCGACGACCGGTGAGGAAGGCGGCACGGAGGGTGAGTAACGAGTATTTCGCCAACCCCTTGGCCTTTTTCGCTGGGGAGATAAAGCGGCTACGCGCCAAGCTCAACATGACTCAGGAGCACTTGGCTGGCATGGCCGGATACGCACCTTCGACCGTCGCAGCCATTGAGTCACAGCATTTGCTACCCTCTGAGGATTTCGCCAAGAACATTGATAAGGCGTTCGACACTGATGGGCACTTCGAGCGGTTGCAATTGCTTGTTGACGCAACCTGTGTTCTGCCATGGTTCCGTGACCTGGTTGAAACGGAGCGGAAGGCCGTAAGCATCCAAACATATGAGTCATATGTGATACCGGGATTGCTACAGACAGAGGATTACGCGCGTCATGCAGTGAGCGCCACGCGGCCGAGACTATCGGATGAGGAAATCCAGCGTGCGGTAGCTCTGCGCATGACGAGGCAGGAAATACTCAACCAGGAAAGTCCGCCTAGACTGTGGGCGATCATTGACGAGTCGGTCTTGCGCCGCGAAGTTGGCGGCAAAGAGGTAATGCGGGACCAGTGTGACCATCTGCTAACGATGGGGCAACGTCCTCATATCGCTATTCAGATAATACCCGATACCCGAGGTGTGACTTGCTCCTATGGTAGAGACTTTATGATTCTGACGTTCAACAGCACTAACAAGAAACCACGCCCGCCTATGGCCTACATAGAAGACATGCGAACTGCGCGCTACGTGCGCGAACAAGACGAGGTAGGCGTGTACTCGACAGCGTTCGACTATCTCAGATCGAGCGCGATTGATGACCAGCAATCGGCTGACCTGATTAGAGGATACCGAGATGAACGATACGTTTAACTGGCGGAAGTCAAGCTACAGCGCGGGGCAGGGTAACTGCGTCGAGGTAACGCACAACTCAACCGGCGCTATCGCTATCCGCGACTCGAAAAACCCCGGCGGGCATTTGGTGCTCAGCCGTGGCGAGTGGCAGACGTTCACAGAGCAGATCAAGGTCGGCCAACTCGGCTAGGAAAGCATCAAACCCCCGGAACCCGCCGCATTCTCAGCGGCGGGTTTTCGGCATAAATTTACGCGGGTGGTGATCGATCACATGGCTAGCTGGTTCCCAGCACTGCTCTCAGGAGTAAGAGGCGCGGTCATTACCTTGCTCGGACGATGGCTGGTCGGTGATCGCCGGACCAGCAACCGCCGTTGCTTCGATTTCTAAGGTCATCACATTGGAATTTGTACTCGGCTTTTTGTTGGCTGTAGCGACTGGCATCATAGCGTATCTGGCATACCGGACACAGCTAAGCCAATCTTTCAAACGCCTTCATTACACGAGCTTCATTACCCCTTTGATTTTTCCCACGATGGAGGAAGGGGCACCCACTATCACGGTGGGTCTGAACGGGGAGACGTTCATCAATCCTCTCTTGTGTGCTGCTCGCATAGAGAATACGGGGCGGGCACCAGTAGTTCCCGCCGATTTTGATGGTCCCTTGGCGATCAGTTGCGAGGGACCGGCTATCTTTCGCACCGGGCAAATAGAATGTAATCCGCCTGGAATTATCGATATAAATAAGCGTCCCGACGTACTAGGTGTAGAACTCAGCGAGGCCGAACTTAGAATCGGCCCTGTTCTGCTCAATCCTCATGACAATATCACTGTCGTTTACATTGCCGACGCTGCCCCCGACGATTGGGAGCTTAAGGTAAGCGGCCGGATCGCAGGCATTGAGGAGATTATCAAGCTTCCTCGACTAATCGAAGGTACTAGGGTCACAGTTTTTAGCCGACCGATATCCACATTCCCGTATCCGAATTTCGATTCAGCTAGGCCATCGGGTCTACATCTCACGGTGATGGTCATGCCGGTACTCGCATGCTCCGGGGACTCTCTTGGACAGCCGGTAAATGTTTTTGTTGATGGCGAAGAAGTCGCGGACGCGCACATCGTAAATTTCCTCATTGACAATGTAGGAAAAAATCAGTCGTCATCACTTTCAGGGCGAGCTGCTTTTCAATTGCTGAATACAACTATTATAAAGCTAAATAAGATCGCCGCTGACGGAGACGCCGACATAAGATTGGCACCCGATATCCAGTTCGAGCGCAGTACCGTGTCCTTCAACCTACCACATTTGCAGCCGGGGACTGGCGTAAATGCGTCACTGATCGTATCTGGGAATTGTCCAAACACGACCGTGAGTACATCAGGCTTCACCCTTGAGTCTGCACAATTGATGCACACCGATACCAGTAAGGTGATCGAATCAAACCTTGCGCAAGCAGAACCGCGGCTGCTCCTATCGAATCAAAGGCTCTACAGAAAATGGCATGATATGCAAAAGGTGTATCCATGGTTGAGGCGCCTGCCACCCTCAAACCTTTAGTGACTGGCTATAGAGCGGGAACGATCTTCAACCGGGAGACATAGATGCATTTTGTAACACCCGGGCACCGATTCCATGACGATTAATCTCATTCCGGTAACGCTGTCGTTACCCTGGAGCGAGGTACGGTCAGGGCAGCAGCGGTATTCGAGCGCGACAACCGCGATACAACCCAGCGAGGCTCTATATAGGGCCACTTATAGCAAGGGTCCTCATGAACAGTGCTACCAAACAGCGATACATGTCACCGAAACTTTAGGTAAAGGTCCGTAGCTCACTGCGTCTGCGCTTCCGACAACGACCTTTGCCGGGGTTCACCTTTTGTATAGAGAGCGAGGGCAACGAGTTCTGCGTCCTGCGCCGGCTCCCGGCCTGAGGTGCACCGTCCAGTCAGCCCGCCGTCCGCGACCGTACCAGCACCTCGATCCCGTCGAGGACGCGCTCCAGCCCGAAGCTGAACTCCTTCTCCGGAGCGTCCGCCATGTTGAACACTCCCTCCGCGACCAGTTTGCCGATCGCGGGATAGCGCTGTGGGTCGGCGAGCGTGGTGAGCAGCCGCCCGTAGTAGGTTATCCACTCATCCGGTGAAGTCCCCGACGCCTGGACGGCCGCGCCGAGGTCGGCGCCCATCATCGCCTCGGACCTGGTGTAGTTACTGACCAGCAGCACCGACGAGGCCTTCTCGTCCTCGGTCAGGCCGGTCGCGGCCATGCAGCTCAGCCCGTTTTCGAACCAGGCGACCTGGTTCGGCGTAATGGGCAGCCCGCGGATCGGGATACGCAGCACCCAGGGGCTGCGGTAGTACATGGCCCGCATCCCCCAGGACCATCGGGACAGGCCTTCCCGCCATCCGTCATCCGGTGAAGCTGCCGGGGGAGTGCCGGCCGCCGCGTCCACCATCAGGTCGAGCAGTTCATCCTTGGCCGAAACGTAGCGGTACAGGGACATTGTCGAGGCCCCGAGTTCGGTGGCCACCCGGCTCATGGACACCGAGGCCAGCCCCTCCAACTCGGCTACCCGCACAGCGGCCTCGACGACCCGTTTCAGGCTCAGCCCCGGCTTGGGCCCCTTGTGCGGCCGTTCCCGCAGCCCCCAGGCCGCCGCGATGCTGGCCGGCAGCTCCCACGGCGGTTCTGCCCCGGATCCGGCAGAAGGGCTGATCCGCTCGTCGTCCATGATCCCGCTCCCATTCGGTTGACATCCCATCCTAGAACTGCGTATGGTCTACGCATTACAGTGTATGTAATACGCAAAACGGAATCCGGAGGCAATCCCGTGACCGACGAACTAGCCATCGAGGCGACCGCCCTGGCGAAGTCCTACGGCAAGACTCACGTTCTCGCGGGGGTTGATCTCCGCGTCCCGCGCGGCAGCATTTTCGCCCTGCTTGGACCGAACGGCGCGGGCAAGACGACCACGGTCCGCATCCTGTCCACGCTGTTGCGGCCCGACGCGGGACAGGCCAGGGTGGCCGGTTTCGACATCGGGCACCAGCGCCGTCAGGTCCGGCTCAGCATCAGTTTGACCGGCCAGTACACCGCTGTGGACGGCCTGCAGACCGGCGCGGAGAACCTGCGCATGATGGCCCGGCTGGCCGGGATGTCCCGCCGTCAGGCCCGGCAGCGCGCCGCCTGGCTTCTCGACCGGTTCGGCCTGACCACGGCCGCTGACAAGCAGGCGCAGACCTACTCCGGCGGGATGCGCCGCCGCCTCGACTTGGCGGCGAGCCTGGTCGGGCAGCCCGAAGTGATCTTCCTGGACGAGCCGACGACCGGCCTCGACCCGCGCAGCAGGCAGCAGATGTGGCAGGTCATCGGCGACCTCGCCGGCGCCGGCGTGACGATTTTCCTGACCACCCAGTACTTGGAGGAAGCCGACCGGGTCGCGCACAAGGTCAGCGTCCTCGACGACGGCAAGGTGGTGGCCGAGGGCACCCCGGCCCAGCTCAAGCAGCGGGTCGCCGGCGAACGGCTGGATCTGGTGCTGCGCACCGCCGCCGACTTCAGCAAGCTGGCGCGGTACCTGGGCGACCGCGTCCTGCGCAGTGACCCCGGCGAACTGACCCTCGGCGTCGCCACCGACGGCAGCTCCGCCCAGGTCAGGGAGCTGCTCGACGAACTGGACCCGAGCCGCGCCACGCTGGCCAGATTCGCCGTGCACACACCCACCCTCGACGACGTATTCCTCACGCTGACCGGTCATGCAGCGCCGGCCGCCGACGCTAAGGAGAAGACTCGTGTCTGAGATCGCCATACCGGGCCGCACCAACCCGGCCACCGACCTGCTGATCATGGCCGGCCGGGGCCTGCGGATGTCAAGCCGCCAGATCGACGCCCTGCTCACCTCGCTGATGCTCCCGGTCATGCTGATGATCGTCTTCGTCTACCTGTTCGGCGGCGCGATCAGCACCGGCACGAAGTACATCACCTACGTCGTCCCCGGCGTCATGCTGCTGTGCGCCGCGGTCGGGTCGGCCGGCACGGCGGTATCGGTGTGTCAGGACATGACCGGCGGCATCGCCGACCGGTTCCGGTCCATGGACACCGGCGGCGCGGCGGTGCTGGGCGGCCATGTGATGGCCAACGTCGTCCGCAACATCGCCTCGACGATCCTGGTGTTTGGGGTGGCCTTCGCCATCGGGTTCCGGCCGCACGCGACCCTGGCCGGCTGGTTCGGTGCGGCCGGCATCCTGCTGCTGTTCCTGGCTGCGGTGTCCTGGCTGTGCGCGGCGGTCGGCGTGCTGGCCCGGTCGCCGGAATCGGCCAGCGGCTGCATGTTCGCGCTGATGTTCATCACCTACGCCAGCAGCGCGTTCGTGCCGATCCGCACGATGCCGAGCTGGCTGCACGGGTTCGCCGGCCACCAGCCCGCCACCCCGGTCATCGAGACGTTGCGTGGTCTGCTCCTGCGCACCCCGGTCGGCACCAGCCCGTGGCAGGCCATCGCCTGGTGCGGCGGCATCCTCGCCGTATCCGTCGCCGCCTGCGCCATGCTGTTCCGCCGCCGGACGGCATGACCAGCGATCCCAGCCCCGGTGTCCAGGCCCGGCCCGGGACACCGGAGCGCCCGTTCCTGCACTACCGTGCGGAACGTGAGCAGCCATCAGGGCGCCGGGACGCGGCGCAGCACGCTGGGTGCCCAGCTCGCCCGGATGGGCTTCGCCGAGCCCGCCCGCGCCGAGGAGATCATCGGCGAACTGGGCCTCGGCCAGGACCTCGTCGCCACGTTCGGCGCCGCCGCCGACCCCGATCTGGCCCTGACCGGACTGGCCCGGCTGACCCAGGTCACCGCCGGGACGCTGGCCGGCGATCCGGGCCTCGCCGCCCGGCTGGTGGCTGTTCTCGGCGCGAGCGCCGCGCTGGCCGATCACCTGGTCCGTCATCCGGCCGGTTGGCGCGTCCTGCAAGGCCCCGCCGCGCTGCGCCGCCCATCAGCGAGCGAGCTGCGCGACAGTCTGCTGCGCGCCGTCGGAGCCAGCCCAGGCGACGAAGACCCTGTAGCCGAGGGCGGGGACGCGGCCAGCCTCGCGGCGGCCTACCACCAGGCCCTGCTGCACCTGGCCGCCAGGGATCTGACCGGCGCGATCACCCTGGACGATACCGCGGCCGAGCTGGCCGACCTGGCCGCCGCCGCCTGTGAAGCCGCGCTCGCCGTGGCCCGCTCGCGGCTCCCGCCCGGCTCGCCGCCGTGCAGGCTCGCGGTCATCGGCATGGGCAAGTGCGGCGGCCGTGAGCTGAACTACGCCAGCGACGTCGACGTGATCTTTGTAGCCGACGGCACGGACGACGCGTTGCGCACCGCCACCAAGCTGGCCTCCGGCATGATCCAGGTGTGCTCGCAGAGTACAAGGGAAGGCGTGATCTTCCCGGTCGACCCGAACCTGCGCCCCGAAGGCCGCAGCGGCCCGCTGGTCCGGACGCTGGCCAGCCACCGCGCGTACTACGAGCGCTGGGCCAAGACCTGGGAGTTCCAGGCGCTGCTCAAGGCCCGTCCGGTGGCCGGTGACCTCAGCCTCGGCCGCGCTTACGCCGACACCCTCGCCCCGCTCGTCTGGCAGGCCGCCCAGCGCGAGAACTTCGTCGAGGACGTGCAGGCCATGCGCCGCCGGGTGGAGCAGACCCTGCCCGCCGAGCAGGCCGGCCGCGAGCTGAAGCTCGGCCCCGGCGGCCTGCGCGACATCGAGTTCACCGTGCAGCTACTGCAGCTCGTGCACGGCCGGGCCGACGAGTCGCTGCGCAGCCCGGCCACGCTGCCCGCCCTGGCCGCCCTGGGCCACGGCGGCTACGTCGGCCGCGACGATGCCGCCGCGCTGGCCAGCGCCTACCGGTTCCTGCGCCGGGTGGAGCACCTGCTCCAGCTCTATCAGCTCCGCCGCACGCACACGCTCCCCGGCGATCCGGTGACGGTACGGCGGATCGGGCGGGCCATGCAGGAATTTTTTAGATTTGACGGTTTTCATCCGGCGCCGGTGCGGCCCGGCGACCCGGCTGCGGAGTTCACCGCTCAATGGCGCAGGCACGCGATCGAAGTGCGACGGCTGCACGAGAAACTCTTCTACCGCCCGCTGCTGCAGGCGGCGGCGCGGCTGCCCGGCGAGGCGGCCGCCCTGACCCCGGACGCGGCCCGGGCCAGGCTGGAGGCGCTCGGCTATGTGGATCCGGCCGGTGCGCTGCGGCACATCGAGGCGCTGACCTCCGGCGTGTCCCGGCGAGCGGCGATCCAGCGCACGCTGCTGCCCGTGCTGCTCGACTGGTTCGCGGGCTCCGCCGAGCCTGACGCGGGGCTGCTCGCGTTCCGCCAGGTGAGCGACGCCCTCGGCAACACGCATTGGTACCTGCGGCTGCTCCGCGACGACACCAGGGTGGCCCAGCGGCTGGCCCGGCTGCTGTCCTCCAGCCGGTACGCCGCGGGCCTGCTGCTGCGGGCACCCGCGGCCGTCGCCATGCTCGGCAACGATGACGAGCTGGCCCCGAGATCTCGCGAGCTGCTGTGGGCCGAGGTGGCCGCCGTGCTGCAGCGGCACGACACCGCCGAGGGCGCGGTGGCCGCGGTCCGCTCGATCCGGCGCCGGGAACTGCTGCGCACCGCCGCCGCGGATCTGCTCGGGCTGGCCGAGCCTGCCCAGATCAGGCAGGCCCTGACCACCCTGGCCGCGGTCACCATCGATGCCGCCCTGTCTGCCGCCGTCAAGAAGGTCGAACTGGAGCTGCGTCACCCGCTGCCGACCCGGATCTGCGTCGTCGCCATGGGCCGTTTCGGCGGCCACGAGACCGGCTACGCCAGCGACGCCGACGTCATGTTCGTGCACGACCCGCTGACGGCGGCGGCGGGACAGGACGCCTCCCGGACGGCGCACGCGGTCGCCGAGGAACTGCGCAGGCTGCTCGCCCTGCCCGCGCCGGACCCGCCGCTGCTCATCGACCCGGACCTGCGGCCCGAGGGACGCCAGGGGCCGCTGGTCCGCACCCTGGCGTCCTACCGTGCCTACTACCGGCGCTGGTCCGGCTCCTGGGAGGCGCAGGCGCTGCTGCGCGCCGAACCGGTCGCGGGCGACCCGGCGCTCGGCCGCGAGTTCACCGCGCTGGCGGACGAGTTCCGCTACCCGGACGGCGGCATCGACCAGGCAGCGATCACTCAGATCAGGCGGCTGAAGGCGCGGATGGAGGCGGAGCGGATACCGCGCGGCACCGACCCCGCCCTTCATCTCAAGCTCGGCCCCGGCGGCCTGGCCGACGTGGAGTGGGTCGTCCAGTTGCTCCAGCTCCGGTATGCCTTCGCGACGGAACAACTGCGGACGACCCGCACCCTCGACGCGCTGGCCGCGGCGGTCGCGGCCGGGCTGCTCGCCGCAGGTGACGGCGAGACCCTCGCCGGTGCCTGGCGGCTGGCCGCCCGGATCCGCGACACGATCATGCTGGTCCGCGGCCGCCCGTCCGACGTGCTGCCGGCCAAGCAGCCGGAGCTGTCCGCGGTCGCCCGCCTCATCGGCTACGAACCCGGTGAGTCCAGCGCTCTGCTCGAGGACTACCGCCGCACCGCCCGCCGGGCCAGGTCGGTCATGGAACGGGTCTTCTACGGCTGAGCGGGAACGCTGTCAGCGCCCGGTGCCCGCTAGTCTCCGTAGCAGTTTGCCTCCGCGTAAACCCACCATTCGGTGCTGGAGAGCTGCTTGGCCTGCACGATGTGCCCAGCTCCGCAGTTGTCGGTGAACTGGC
>Ga0070733_10001129_pt1 | contig 20328 bp, 12 predicted proteins | sample Coa_R1_9_FD_66450 | JGI IMG/M metagenome (GOLD analysis project Ga0070733, IMG submission 66450) | Surface soil microbial communities from Centralia Pennsylvania, which are recovering from an underground coalmine fire - Coalmine... | ecosystem: Environmental > Terrestrial > Soil > Unclassified ... | reverse complement strand
CCGGCCTCGTAGCCCGCCGGCAGAACCAAGCCGGAGATGATCTTCCGGAAACCCTGTTCGAGATTATTCTCCTCGATGAGTTCGTCGGCGTGGCGGGCGGCCAGAGGAAATTCGAAGTCGCCGCGCCAGCACAGACGGGCGGCCCCGCCAGGGTCGATTATGAGGACCGGCGTCCCCAGCCGCGCGGCCTCCTCGACCGTCTCGCCCGTGCCGCCGAGGCCGAGGGCCGGCTGTCCATCCCAAACGACGATCAGAATGTCGGACTGCGCCAGCAGCGTCGCGCCCCCTTGCTCATAGGCGCGCGATCTTGCCGCTTCGGTGGCGAGGCCTGCGACGTCCGGCAACACGAGCGTTGCGCGGGCCTCGCCCATGAGCGCGCGAAACTCCTCCCGCGACTGCTCATTCTGGAATGTTTGCTCGTAAGCCTCCTGTTGGAAGGGCAAGACCGCGTCGAAGGGGAGAGCGTGGGCCATCGCGGCCTCCGCGCCGACGCGGTCGGCGCCTTCGCCGAGACTCGTGACGATGGCGATAAGCGGGGGGTGCGGGGCAAACCATTCCGGGCTTTGATCAAGGAGGTCCTGGGCGATGCATTTGAGCATGGACAGCGCTTCGTCCATCGCCGCGCGCACCGCCTTGACGTCAAAGGCGGGGCCGCGCGGCGCGCCGGCGGTCGAGCTGCGGTCGAGGCGATGACCGGCCACAGCCACGGTCAGCGCGAGCACCGGTTTTGGGGGCAGATTGCTCATAGGAAACTAGAGCCCCCTGGCGTTGGTTCGACGGCGCAGGGCCGCATATTGGGATTGCAAGACGACGGGGGCAAGAACTCGGACTCGTCGATCGCGGGGGCTCCCCCATGAATTGTCACAGGCCGCGCCGCCAACCAACAAGGATTTGCACGAAAAGTATCTTATCTATAATCATTACTTCGTCGGGGGCGCGACGCCGATTACGAATACGGTGGAGACCAGAGAATTTATGGTTGCGCCGGTTTTTATCAGCTATTCGTCGCGAGATTACGAAAAGGTCCGGACGCTGGTCGACGCGATCGAAGAGCGCGGCGTCAAGTGCTGGTTCTCCAAACGCGACATCCGAGCCGGCGAGCACTATGGCGACGTTATTGTCGACACGATCGAGCGCGCGCCCGCGATGGTTCTCGTCTTTTCGGCAAACGCTAACACCTCGGAGGAGATCAAGAAGGAGATCGCCCTCGCCAGCCAGCGAGGCATGACCGTCATTCCAGTGCGCCTCCAAGATGTCGCGCCGAGCAAAGCCTTCCGCTACGAACTCGTGACGCGAAATTGGATCGATCTCTTCCCTAAGTGGGACGAAGGCCTGCAGCTCCTCGTCGACCGGCTTTTCGAGGCCATAGGGGAACGTCCAGAGCCGTCGCGGCAGCCGCCTTCTCCAGCCCCGCGTATGCCGATGTGGGTCTATGCGCTGGTTCCTTGCGCGGCGCTTCTCGTCGGCGGAGGTTATTTTTGGCTTCGCCCCGAGCCGCATGGCCCGGCGGACCTAGCCGCCGACGCTCATGCGGCCGGCGGCGCGCCGTCAAAGAGCGATCCAGCCGTCGCGCCAACGCCGGCAATCGCGCCGGCGCAACACCCTCCGCCTACATCGACGTCGCAAGTATCGGCTGCGGCCGTTGTCGCGCCGGCGGCTAATCCGCCTGCTCCGACGTCGGCGCCCGCCAGTCCTCCGGCGCAGAGCGCGGCCGCCTCGCCGTCCGCTCCCCCTGCGGCGACCCCGGTCTCCGCGCCGGCGGCCAATCCACCCGCGACGGCCGCGCCCTCGCAAGACTCGACGCCTCCGCCGGCGGCCCCCGTTCAAGCTGCCGCGACGACTGAACGGCAATCCGCGCCGCCGGCCGTCCCTCTGCCGACGCCGACGCCGACACCGCCGGCCACGTCTTCCGACGCCGCTCAAAGCGCGCCGGCGCCGCCGGTGCAACTCGCGGCGATGACGCCGCAAGTTCCGCCCAAATCAAATGCGCCCGCCGCTTCAAAGGAGATTTCCGTCGGGCCGCCGCCACCCTTTGATCCGAATACGACCGGCGGCCAAATCTTCAAGGAATGCGACAAGTGCCCGGAAATGGCGGTGACGCCGCGCGGCTCAGCCCTTCTCGGCTCGCCGCCGCAGGAGTCGGGACGCCAATCCAGCGAGCCGGCGCCGCATGAAATCGTTATTGCGCAGCCATTCGCGGTCGGCCGGTTCGACGTGACCTTCGACGAGTGGGACGCCTGCGTGGCCGAGGGCGGCTGCAACAATTGGCGGCCTGGGGACTTCGGCTTCGGGCGCGGTCGTCATCCGGTCGTCTTCGTCTCATGGAATGATGCGGAAGCCTATGTCGCTTGGCTGAAGCAGAAGACCGGCCAGCCCTATCGCTTGTTGAGCGAGGCCGAATGGGAATACGCCGCCCGCGGCTGCACGACGTTAAAATGTCCCAACGCGCCATTCTGGTTCGGACAGATCACGCCGGAACTCGCCAATTACGATTCGCGATACGCCTATGAGGGCAGCCCAAAGGGGCTCTCGCTAAAGAAGACGTCGCTGGTCGATCAGGGCGCGCCGAACCCCTTCGGCCTTTACAATATGCTTGGCAATGTTCGCCAATGGGTCGCCGATTGCTGGAGCGCGTCGCCACCGCCCGCGCGGTCTGACCCTGGGCCGCGTCTCAGCGGCGATTGCGCCGATCGCGCGGTTCGCGGCGGCTCGTGGTCGGACAAGCCGCAAGACTTGCGAGCGGCGGCGCGCTCATGGGCGGCGAGCGACGAGCGCTCGCCCTATATCGGCTTTCGCGTCGCCCGCGCGCTTGGACCTTGAGAACCGCTGGGGCGGTCGAAATAGGGGCGCAGTCAGGAACGACACGGGTAGTGACGAAAGGCCCTTAAATGATCACGCGACGACTGGGATTGAGCCTGGCCGGACTTACGGTCCTGGCTTGCGCCTTGTTGATGGACGTAAGCCCTTGCCTTGCCACTCAGGCAACCACGTCGGCGAGCCCCGCCGCAAGCGCCCCATCGGCCGGCCCGACGCGCCGCGCCTTCGTGCTCGGCGTTCAACATTATTCCGACCGGGAGATACAGCCGCTTTCCCGCTCCGACACTGACGCCGCCGACATCGCCGCCGATCTCGAGCAGATCGGCTTCGACAAGAAGAACATCACGCTCGCCACGGACCTTCGCGCCAAGGCCGATTTCGACAAACGCTTCTCGGCTTTTCTGGCGACGGTGAATGAAGGCGACACCGTCTTCTTTTTCTTTTCAGGCCACGGCCTCGGCGTGGAATCGACCGGCACGAACTATCTGCTGCTGGCCGATCTGAAGAGCCTCTATACTTTCACGCGCGATCAGCTCCTTCCCGGCGATCAGCGGAGCGAAGACATCATCGCGCTGAAGATGCCGTCTTTCGCCGGCGCCTACGAGACCGACGAGATCCCCAAGAACGGCGTCTCGGCGACCGACGTGATGCAGCAGATCGCGCAAAAGAAGCCGAGAGTCGCTTTCATCGTCCTCGACGCCTGCCGCTCGCTCGCAACGCCGAGCGGCGACGTCCGCACGACCAGGCGCGGACGTGATTCAGGCAGCCGCCTCGTGCCCAGCCAAGACCTCGCGCCGGGTTTCCTCGTGCTCTTTTCCGCCTCCTTTGGCGAACAGGCGGTCGAAAGCCTCGGCGACGCCGATCACCAGCGCAATTCGCTGTTCACGCAAGTCCTGCGTTCGGAGATGCAGCGGCCCGGCCAACCATTGATCGAACTTTCCGAGCGCGCGAGGCTCATGGTCCGCGCCTTCGCGGCGAGCGGCGGCTTTCAGCAGGAGCCTGAATATTTCGAAAATCTCGGGACGGCCGACAACTTCACCTTGGTCGACTCGGTCGGCGCGGAACGATTCCCATTCTCGCAACAGGAATGCGACGGCGCCCAGGCGGACTGGGACCAGATAAGTCAGCAGCCCGAACGCGAGGCGCTGGAGCGTCATCGCAAGCGCTTTCATGATTGCGCGACCGCCGAGCTCGCGCGCCGCGCGCTGGTCAACCTGATCAATTCGTCAGAAGACCCAACGCCGACCGTCGCCACCAACAAGCAGATCGACGATTGCGATCGCCTCGCCGCCTCGGACAGCGATACGGCGCGCCCGCCGGAAGTTCCCGGCGTGCCGCTCGCCAAGATCGATTTCGACGCGGCGGTCAACGCCTGCAAGACATCGATCCAGCGTAATCCGCGCGTGGCGCGCTATCTGTTCAACCTTGGCCGCGCCGAGCAGGCGGCGGCCAATTCGCTGCGGCCGGACGATCCTGCGCGCAAGGATAGGATGATCCAGGCCCGCGCCGCCTTCGATGACGCGGCGAACCGCGGTTATGTGGCCGCGCTCTTCAGCCTGGCGACCCTGTTCGACTACACGCAGGCGACCGACCAGGGAGAGGACGAGTCCGACGCCAAAAACCAGGATCGTTCGACCAAGATGCTCGAAGAGGCGGCAAACCAGGGATTCCCGCCGGCGATGTACGAGTTGGGTCTTCGGCTCAAGGATGGCGCGTTCGGCAAGCAGCGGGATTTCAAGGCGGCCTATGAATGGCTGGCGCACGCCGCCGAGGCGGGCTCCGTCACGGCCATGGTCGAGGTCGCCGAGGCGCTGTGGTACGGCCGCGGCGTTGATCCCAACCCTCGCCGCGCCGTGGAGTGGGCGGAACGCGCTGCCGACGCCGGCTCTCATCGCGCCAAATACGACCTCGGCAAATTCTATTATTTCGGGCGCCGGGTCGCCTTGCGCAACGGACACACCGTCAATGCGCGCAGCGAACAGGACATCAGTCCGGCGAGCAGCATCGCTCAGGACTATGGACAGGCGTTGCTGTGGTTCGGACGCGCCGCCGAGGACAACGATCCGTCGGCTCAATATTGGCTTGCGATCATGATGGAATGGGGCGAAGGCCTGCCCAATCCGCAGCCCGAGGTCGCAGAGCATTATTTCCGGCTGGCCGCCCATGGCGGCAATGAGGAGGCGGAGATAGACCTCGCCGAAAAGCTCCGCTTTGGCAGCGTGCTGGTGAAGCCGGAGAACAGCCGCACCGAAGCCATCGACCTTTTGACAAGGGCGCTCAGTCAGGGTTCAGCGCGCGCCGCCTGGGAGCTCGCGCAAATCTACCGGAATGGCGAGCTCGACGTGCAGAAGTCGCCGCTCGATGCAATGAAATACGCCTATCTCGCCATCAAACTGTCCGTGCAGGCGAACCCGACCACTCTTGACGGCAACCCCTTCTACGAGGACGCCGCAGGCATATTGCTGGCTGAAATGGCCGCAAACGGTCAAGCGTACGACGTCAACGATCGGCCGTTGCTGAGCCAGGATGAAATCGATCGCCTGCAGCGCTTCTATGGCAAGGTCGATCCGGATACGAAGAAGGTCAGGCTGCGGCGCCTGGACGTCCGCCTCCAATGCGGCGGCAGCACCGATTCGCAGTCTGTCTTTGTCTGGGATTGGGGCCGCTCGGAATCGCCGACGGAGCCCCAGTTCCGGAGCCTGGAATATGAGACCCTCTGTTTCTACAACTACACTTTGCGAAGCACGCTGATCGCGAGTTTCGAGACCGCCAAAAAGAACAAGGTGCCCTTCGCCGATCTGATCGAGCAGCAGATAACGGCCGCCGCGGCGGCCGAGAACGCGCAAAACCAGCGCCGGCAGAAACACTGAGGCGGAGCGAGGGGATTGGCGCGCGGGGCGGCCGCGCGCCATTGAACGCGATGTTCTCGTTGTGTATTACTTGCCAATAGGGGTTTTTTGCGCGGTTGGGAGCCCTCTATGATCGCCAGGCGACGTAACCTCCTCAAATATTCCGGTTTCGCTATCATCGGCGCGGCGCTGTGCGGCGTCGCGACCATCGATCCTGCGCCGGCTCTGGCCGACAGCCTGTTCGGCTCCTTCGTCGGCGGCGTCATGGGCGGCGCGTTCGGCGGCGGCTACTATCCTTATCGACAACGCTCCTACGGCCGTAGCGGCGGCCATTCAAATACGTCTCAAGCGCCCAACAATGCGCCGCCGACGCAAGCCGAATCCACGCGCGCTCTGGCTTCGCTCGCCCCGCCTTCGAGCCAAGATCAGCTCGCGGTCCTGAAGTCGATTTCGGCAAGCCGCACCCTCGGCTCGCTCGGCAGCTCGGAAGACCCTGACCTGATCGGCAAGCCGGTCAGCACGGAGACAAATCGCGACTACACGAGCAAGATCGAACAACTGATCAACGATATTCGCGACGCGCAGCAGAAGCAGAATTCAACGAAGGAAGGCGACATCACCGAGCATGCGATCTTGGATTCGCTCAACGAAGCGGTGACGAAAGCCAATTTGCAGCGGTTCGAGACGTTTCTCGGCGAAGATTGGACGCCGGAGCGGCTGCGCGGGATGATCCTTGACCGCGCGCATGACGAGATCAGCGGCTTGTTCGACGGCACCAACCGCGGCGCCGTCTCGATGAACGAGCTCGACACGATCATCAAACGCGCGGCGCGCAACGTCTATGGACGTCTCTTCGAAGTCTCCGAGCTCTTGGCCGCGAACCGCAGCTCTACGCTCTTCGTTCAGCGCCTCTATCAGATCCACGGCGACTTGGTGAACAGCGACACGCGCGAGGACGCGGAGCAATTGCTGGCGCAAGCCTCAAACGCCGGCGTCGCGGCGATCGAGGGGGTTCTGCGACGCGATCCCAATTCCTTCGCGTTGCGCTATCGCGCGGAGCGCATCATTTTCGACTGTCTCTCGGACAATGTCGAGACGATCACTTCCGCAGATTCCGGGACCATGGCGACGCCCGCCGAGATTGAGAAGCGCATTCTCGACACGTCGCAACAGCAATGCTCCAAGTGGGTCGCCAACCAATTGCTCGGCGCCGACGGCAAGCTGAAGGCGCAAGATCCGATGCCGTTGCGGGTGATCTGGACGGCCGAAGGCCCGAAGGACGATCCGACCATGTATGGGCGGGCGACCGACCAGCTCTGAGCGGCGACGGCGAGGCGCGTTTTACGCAAGTCGGCGCCCAGCTTAGCGGACGCTGCAAAACGGCCAGCAGCGCGGCAGGGCGACGGGAATGCCATGCCAAGTCGGCGCGCGCTTTACAGCGCCGGTGTAGAATTGCTGATTGGCGTGGGGGTCAGCCCAAACGCCGACGACGCCAGTGCCTGGACGAAGGTAGCCGCCGCCGTTTCCGCCGCTGACTCTGCCGCCGTTGGTCCTGCCCCCTAGGGCATGTCCTCCTAGCGCGCCCGGACGCGGCGGCGGAACGTTCGGGTCCTGGCTGTCCGGATCGACTTGCGCGGCTTTCAGCCGCAACTCGGCCGCTTTCGCAGGATCCGGTTTTCCGAGCAGGCCTCGTTCATACATGATGGCGAGGAATTTTAGCGAATAGCCGTCGCCGAGATCGGCCGCCTGCTGGAAATATCCCGCCGCCATATTGTAGTCCTGCGGGGCTCCCTTGCCGTCGAAATACATGACAGCGGCCTGCGCCAGGCCGAAGGCGTTGCCGGCCTCGATCGACTTTTCGTACCAATAGAGCGCCTTCGCGTCGTCCTCCTTGACGAAGAATCCGTTGCTGTACATCGAGCCAAGATTGCCCATGCCGCTCGCCGAGCCGCCGATCGCCGCCTTGTTGAACAGGTCGAAGGCGCGCTGGTAATCCTTGACCACGCCGAGCCCCGTCACAAAAAGGTAGCCAAGATCGTCGTCCGCTTCGGCGTAACCTGCATCGGTGGCGATCTGGAAGTACCGCGCCGCCTGAATATAGGCCTTGGTTTTGATATAGGCGTGGCCGAGCAAATAGTTGAGGCGCGGGTCGCTGGGATTATCTTTGAGCGCTTGCTCGCAGACGTCGATCGCATGCGGCCAGTCGACGATCTTGGCGCTGGCGACGGCCGCCGGAACGGCGAGCGGCACCGGCGGCGTCGCGAGCTTGACGCATTCGGCGGCCGGCCCTGTCGCCGCGTCGGTCGCGGCGGGCACAGTCTTGGTCGCCGAATTTACGGCGGAGGCGGTTTGCGGCGGCCCCCCGCTGGCGTTCTGTTGCCCAGCAGGCGCGGCGGGCGCCGGCGGGGCTGCGGCGGCCGGCGCCGGGTTCTGGGCGTCTGAAGACGTCGGCACGCCGGCGAGATAGACATCGCCGACCAAGGAAGAATTGTCCCAGGGCACTTGCTTTTGATCAGTCGCCTGCAGCACGTCGCCGCGCACTTTGGAGATCATCTGCCGAATTTCGAGTCCTGGCGCGCCGACATATTTGAGGAGCGCAGCGGTGAAGGGCGAATTGCGCCCCGCGCCGTCGAACGCGACATTGTTCGGTTGCGTGGAGAACACGATCAGCGAGCCGACGCCGGCTGCGTCGACACGGCCAAGGCCGCGCGTTGTAACCCCTCTGCCGTTACGCGCAAGCTTCTCGGCGAAGGGATTGTTGCGGCAGGCGTCGAGAATGATGATGTTCGCCCGCCCGGCCATTTCCTGTTGGATATCGGTGAGATTGATCGTGTTGAACCGAACGTCAGCTTCGTTTTCGATTTTTGCGTCGATGGGGATGAGATAATTCTCGCCGCTCATCTGCAGGCCGTGCCCGGCGTAGAAGAAAAGCGCGAGGTCAGCGTTGCGGACCCGTTCTGAGAATTCGTGGACCGCGCCGGCCATGCCTTCGCGCGTCGCATCGCGACCCTCGATCACTTCAAAGCCAAGTCCGCGCAGCGCCTGGGCGAGATCGGCCGCGTCGTTCGATGGATTGTCGAGCGGCGGCACGTTTTGATACTTGCCGTTGCCGATAACCAGGGCGAGCCGCTGACCGGCGAACGCAAGGCTCGGCGTCGCCAAAGCGACGCCGAAGGCGCAAAGCGCCAAGGCGAACACGAGGATCGGAGAACGGCCCATCGCGCCCTTCTTTCGGCCCGCCCGCGAGAGTCTCATGCGCTCCGACCCCAGTCAAATTAACAGGAAAATAGCCGCGCCGCAGCCATTTCAGCACCACATCCAGTTGCAACCGAAAAATCGATAGCGGCGGATGATCACATGACGGGCGCCGGCGCGGCGTACCGGCGCGTAGGTCTTTGGCGACGAGACGACCGGATCCTGGCTATTCGGATCGACCTCAGGCGCAACTCGGACGCTTTTGCCGGATCGGGTTTTCCGAGTAGACCGCGTTCGTACATGATGGCGAGGAATTTCAGCGAATAACCGTCGCCAAGATCGGCGGCCTGCTGAAAATATTGCGCGGCGGCGTCATAGTCGCGGGGCGCGCCCTTGCCGTTGAAATACATCACGCCGGCCTGCGCCAAGCCGAATGAATTGCCCGCCTCGATCGCCTTCTCGTACCACGCCAACGCCTGGGCGTCGTCCTCTTTGACGAAATAGCCGTTGCTGTACATCGAGCCGAGATTGCCCATTGCTTGGCCATCGCCGGCGATTGCGCCTTTGTTAAAAAGATCGAAAGCGCGCTGATAGTCTTTGACCACCCCGCGGCCGAGCACAAAGAGCAGCCCCAGGGCGTTCTCGGCGGGGGCGTAGTTGACGTCGGCGGCGATCTGATAGTGACGCGCCGCCTCGACGTAACCCTTCGATCCGTCATAGGCGCGCGCGAGCAGAAATTGCAGGCGCGGATCGGCGGAATTGTCCTTGATCGCGTCTTGGCAGGCCTCGAGCGCACGCGGCCAGTCGGCCAAATTGGCTTGCTTCAGTTGCGCGGGCGTAGCGAAAGGCGGCGCCGGAGCGGCGAGTCTCTCGCATTCATTCAGGGGGGTCGCCGCATCCTCAGCAACAGCCGGAGCGCGAACCAGAATAGTCGCGCAAAAGGCTATGACCGCCAGCGGAAGCCGTCGATTGCGCAAATCGAGCATCGCCCGGTTCTCTCGAATGGCGCGCGACGGCCCCACGCTCCAGCGCCTGAAATGAACTTGCTTTCCGCTGAGGACGCCGTCAAGCGGCGGCTGCCTCGCGCGCCGCGTCACACTCTCAATGCGTTTCGGCTGCGCCGTAATCTTTTTCGATTTCGCCCATCAACGGCGCCGTCAGCCCCGCCTGGCGCAGGATGGCGAAGTCGGAAAGCACCGCAGTCTCCCACTTTCGGCCGATCGGCGTTTCCTCGCCGCGATGAGCAAGATAGAAAGCGCGGGCCTCGTCATCGCGCCCGAGAAACATCAGCGCGTGTGCCTGACACGGACATGGCCAAGTCTGGTCGGCGTTCGGCGACGACGCAGCCATGGCCGCATCGAGAGCGGCGGCGAAATCATGGGCGAGCAGGAACTCGCCGGAGACCAGATCGATTCTCCCGACGCAAAACCGCAGATCGCTCTTCGCCTGCGGGCTTGGACTCTCGGCGGCGATCCGCGCGGCGATCGCGAGGGCCTCCTTATAAGAATCCAGCGCCTCCGCAAGCTTGGCTTGGCGGAAGAGCGCGTCGCCGAGACGGTTGAGCGCGACGGCGAGGCCGCGCTTGGTCGCCGCGTCGGTCGCGTCCCTGGCGAGATCGCGCCATATCGCCAGCGCCTCTTCATAGGCGGCGGCCGCGCCGACGGGATCGCCAGCCCGCAGCTTCAGATCGCCGATCTGGAGAAGGCTACCGGCAAGGCTGCGCTCAGCCGAGACATTGGTTTTGTCCTTGGCGAGTTCGCGGTAGACGGTCGCTTCGTCGGCGAAGGCCGCGAGCGCGCCAGCCGTATCGCCGCTTTGCAGCTTCGCTTTGCCGATCTTTTCGAGGGTGAATGAAAGATCGAGCTGCGCCTGCGCGTTAGCCTTGTCCGAGGCAAGGCTGCGACAGATCGCCAGCGCCTCCTCGTAGGCGGCGAGAGCGCCGGCATGATCCCCGCTCTGGAGCTTGGCGTCACCGATCCGGTTCAAGGTCACGGCAAGATCACGCTGCGCGCTGGGGCTCGACGCGTTCGTTGCGAGAGCGCGGCCGATATCGAGAGCCTCGGCATAGGCGGCGAGCGCGCCGGCTTGATCGCCGGCCTGCAATTTCGCATCGCCGAGCGTGATCAAGCCGGCCGCCAGATCTTGCTGCGCTCCCGCGCCGGCCTTGTCTTTCGCGAGTTCCTTAAGAACAGCGACATTGCCGGCGTAGGCGGCTTCCGCCCCAGCGAGATCGCCAGCCTGTAGTTTCAGGCTGCCGAGCCTGATCAAGCTGGCCGAAAGGTCCTTCTGCGCTCCAATATTGGTCTTGTCCTTGGCGAGATCGCCAAAGACGGCGGCTTCTTCGCTATAAGCGGCAAGCGCGCCGGCAATGTCGCCGGCCTGCTTCTTGGCGTCGCCGACCCGCTCTAGGCTCACCGCAAGATTGTGCTGGGCTTGGAAGTTGCTCTTGTCTTGGGCGAGATCGCGGCTGACGTCGAGCGCCTCTTGGACCGCCGCGAGACCTCCGGTCTGATCGCCAGCCTGCAGCTTCGCGGCGCCGACCCGCTCGAGCATCGTCGAAAGGTCGAACTGAGCGCGCGCGTCGGTCTTATCAGCGGCGAGTTCACGGCTGATCGCAAGCGCTTGCTCGTATAACGCAAGCGCCGCGTCCCGCTCGCCAGCCTGCAACTTCGCGTCGCCGACTTTGCTCATGGCGATCGAAAGATCGCGCTGCGCCCCGGCGTTGGTCTTGTCGTCGGCGAGCCCTTGGCGGATCTTGAGGGCCTCTTCGTAGAGCGCGAGAGCGCCGCCCAGATCGCCCATCTGAAGCTTTATGTCGCCGACCTTGCTCAGGCTCACCGAGAGGTCGCGCGCAGCTCCCGCATCCTTATTGTCCGCGGCGAGGCCGCGGCGAATGGCTGTCTCCTCTTCGTAGGCGGAAAGCGCGCCGGCGCGATCGCCCATCGCTTGCTTCGCGTCGCCGACTCTCTCGAGGCTAACGGCAAGGTCCTGTTGCAGGGCGACGTCGCCTGTCCGATCCTTCGCCAGAGCCGCCATGATGTCATGTGATTGCATCGCCGCGGCAAGAGCGCCTTGAAAGTCGCCCGCCGTCAGCAATGTCAACGACATTTCATTGAGGGCTGCCGATTGGCTGTAACGCAGGCTCGGATCGCTCTCGCCGGCGCCGATCAGATCGCCTTGCAGTTTCAACGCCGGCTCGAGGATCGCCTTGACGAGAGACGTTTGCACGCCTGACACGTGGCGGAATCTTTGCGCGAGGTCAAAGACCAGCGTGTTGGCGGTTTGGATCGCCTTCGTCAGCGATCGCTGCGCGCGGTCGCGTTGCTCTTTCGCCTCCGCGGTCTTGGCGTCGGCGATTGTCTTCTCGCGCTGGGCGACAAAGCCAAAGGCGCCGGCGGCGATCGCAAGGATGAGCGCGGCGCCGAGGCCGACGCGGGTGCGCCGCACCGTCTTTCGTTCGGCGGCCGCAAGCTTCCGCGCGTCGTCGAGTTGACGCTCCTGCTCCTCTTCGCGCTCGCGCCGACGCTGCTCAGCCTCGGCGCGAAGCTTGTCCTCTTTGGCGCGGCACGCCGCGAGATAGGCGCGATCGATCGGGTCAAGCTTGGCGGCGATGTCGGGACGGGCGTCGAGGCCTTGCGCTTCGTCGAGCCTTTGACCTTGATGCGCGAGCCAGCTTTCGGCCCGCGCATTGGCCTCCCAGTCGCGCGACGCGCGTTTGACGCCTTCGAGCGTCGCCAAGAGGCCGAAGTCCTCTTTGAGCCAGCCCTCCAGGAGACCCCATTGCCGGAGCAACGCCTCGTGAGCCGGCTCGATCGTGACGACGCGGGTCTCGGCGCCCGTCTGAGGATCACGCACGGTGGCGCTATCGGTAGAAAGCAACCGCTCTTCGACGAGGAGATCGATGAGCGGCGCTGCTTCCGGCGGGATGTCGCTGCGCCGGGCGATGTTGCGCCGCGGGCTTTTCGAATCTGGGTCGACGCCGGCGAGCCAAGGGATGAGGCCGCGCCTGAGCAGCGCGGCCCTCGCCGCGCGATCCTTGGGAATTCGCGCATCGGCGTCGGCCCGGCCGAAGGCGCGCTCGACCGCCGCATCGATCGCGCCTTTGAGGCCGCCAAAGGCTTCATAGTCGACGAGGCGCAGCGCGCCGCCCTGGTGATATTCGAGATAGAGCTGCTCGAGCGTGAAGGCGAGCAGGGGAAGAGCGTCAGCGCCGCCGCCCCTCTCGATGTCTTCCAACAGGCGCTGCGACAGTTGCGGCTCGATGGCGAGCTTGCCGCCCGCTTCGTTGACGCGACGCGCCGGGCCCTCGATCACCTCCTTGTAAGCGCCGCGCGGCATCGGCAGGAGCGGCATCGTCGCTTGCGGCAGTCCTTCGAGCGCCTTGGCGTGCTCCAGAGCGTCATAAGAATCGGAGCGGATCGCAAAAAGCGCGATGATCGCCGGCGCGTCGGCGACGGCAAGATCGCGGAGGAGTTCGAGAAGCGCGGCGCTTTCTTCTATTCCTTCGGCGCGGAACAGCTCCTCGGCCTGATCAATCGCGATGACGATCATCGGCGCCCGCGTCGCGCTCTCGCCGTCGATCCGCCGAGCCCGCGCCGCAACGACCAGTTCCGCAAGAAGCGGTCGTACGCCGGCCGCCCCGCCGCGCAAAGCGGCCCGAAGATCGGCGCGCCGCTTGTCGGGAAAGGCCGTCTCCAACGCTTTGAGAAAGCCGTTGTCGCCGTAAAGCGCGGCGCGCTCGGGCCGAATGGGCGCCAGCGGAAGAAAATGGGCGTCGTCGCGCGCCAGACGGGGAATGAGGCCCGCGCGTAAGAAGGAAGATTTTCCGGCGCCGGAAGCGCCGAGAATGGCCATCAGCCGCGCCGGCGCGGCGGCGCTCAAGCCTCTGAGCCGGTCAATCGCCTCGACGATCGGCGCGTCGCGTCCGAAGAAAATCCCCGCATCCGGCGCGTCGAGAGGCTTCAGGCCGCGATAAGGCGCGCGGTCAGGCTCGTCGTCGGGCGGCCAGGTGAAATATTTTGGATCGAGGCCGGCTTTGGCGAGGCCGCGCTTCAGCCGCTTAAGCCCGTCCTGCGAAAAGCCGACATGCTTTTCCTCATGCGAGCCAGGCAGCGTCGCGCGGAAGAGGCGCATGTCCTGGCCACCGGAAAGCCCGACAACCTGCCAAGCGTCCTTCAGGGCCGCCGGCAAGTCGGCGATCGATTTGTTCGGATCGACGAGAACCGCGAACAGCTTCTTATTGAGGCCGCGGGCGAGCGTGTACTCCTTGAGGCACCAGTCGGAGGCAAGCCAATGGCCGGAGACGATGAAGATGACCGCCTCGCAGCGGCTTGCCGCCGCATGCAGAGACCGCTCCCAGCGCTCGCCCGCCGCGATGCCGCGATCGGGATCAAGATCGAGAAAGACGTCGTCCCAGCCTTCCGAGGCAAGCCAGTCGCGAAGGGCGACCGCCTCGAAATTGTCGGCGCTCGAATGACTGAGAAATATGCGGGACATCGAGCGAGAGCTGGCAAGCCGATCCTGGAAAATAGGAGCCTAGCCTGCGCCCGGCCGCGGCGCCAATCAGCGCCTCAGAACGCCACCCGGTCCGCGCCCTTCAACCCAAGAATCGCCCGGGCCTCGTCGGGCGTCGCAACGGCTAAGCCGAGACCCTCGACGATCGAGCGCGCCATCTGGACCTGATCGGCGCTGGCCTTGGCGAGCTTGCCCTTGCCCGCCCAAAGCGAGTCCTCGAGGCCGACGCGCATATTGCCGCCCATCGACGCCGCCATCGAGGCGATGCGCAATTGATTGGCGCCAGCGCCCAGCACCGACCAGTGGTAAGCGTCGCCGAACAGGCGATCGGCGGTGCGTTTCATATGCATGACATCTTCGGGATGCGGGCCGATGCCGCCGAGAATGCCGAACACCGATTGAACGAAGAACGGCGGCTCAACGAGGCGGCGACCGACGAAATAGGCGAGATTGTAGAGATGGCCGATGTCGTAGCATTCGAATTCGAAGCGCGTGCCGCTCTCTTTCAGAGTCGTCAGAATAAACTGGATATCCTTGAACGAATTCCGGAACACATTGTCGCGCGTGCCCTCGAGATGTCCGCGCTCCCAGTCGTTTTTGAAGTCCTTGTACTTGTCCAGCAGATGAAAGAGGCCGAAATTCATCGAGCCCATATTGAGAGACGCGAGCTCGGGCTGGAATCTTCGCGCCGGCGCCACCCGCTCCTCGACGGTCATGAACGGGCTGCCGCCGGTGGTGATGTTGATCACCGCGCTTGTGCTTTGCTTGATCCGCGACAGGAAACGGCCGAAGGCCTCTGGCGATTGGTCGGGCCGGCCGCTCTCGGGATTGCGAGCGTGGAGGTGAATGATGGCGGCGCCGGCTTCGGCGGCCTTCAAGGCGTCCGAGACGATCTCGTCCGGCGTCACCGGCAGATGCGGCGACATCGAGGGCGTATGAATGGCGCCGGTGACGGCGCAGCTGATGATCACTTTTCCGGCATGCGTAGCGGCGGTCATCGCCCTTTTCTCCTTTTTTAGCCGATCAGCCGCCGATATCGGATTTGACGCGGCGCTTGTGAACGGCGAGCGCCATCAATTGGCGATCGCGCCAGACTTGTCGCCGAGAAAGCGCTGACGCCGGCAGGCGCGCGCGGCGATCGGCCTCGATTGTCTCGAGCGCCTCGCCAGCCCAATCGGCGCGCCGCTGAGTCGAAGGAAAAATCCGCTCATAGATTCCCTGATACCGCTCGACATAGTCGCGGACCCCACCCGGCGCGTTGAGATCGATCGTCTCGAACGGCCCCATGAAGGACCAGCGCAACGCCAAGCCTTCGCGAAGGCCGATATCGACGTCCTCGGCCGAAGCGACGCCGTCGGCGACCAGCCGAAACGCCTCTTCGAGCAGCGCGCCTTGCAGGCGGTTCATCACGAAACCATCGATCTCCCGTTTCATGACGATCGGCGCATGGCCTGCCTCGCGCAAAAGGCTCGCCGCGCGCTCGACTGCCGCCGCCGCCGTCCATGGCGCGGGTACGATTTCGGCGGCCGGAATGAGATAGGGCGGATTGAGCGGATGGACAACGAGGCAACGCGCCTTGCCGCTAAGATGATCGGTGAAGCGCGAAGGCAGCAACGCCGAGGTCGAGCTGGCGATGACCGCATTCGCCGGCGTTGCTGCGTCAAGCTCGGCGAAAACCGCGCGCTTGGTCTCGAGGATCTCGGGCGTATTCTCTTGCACATAGTCGGCGCCGGCGACGGCGGCGCGCAATGTGGGCGCCGTCGCCATGCGGGCGAGCACGCGCTCTGCGGTCGCGCCATTGAGAAGGTCGTTGCGCACGAGGTCGGGAAGGACGCTCGCGATATAGTCAAGCGCCGCGCCCGGCGCCTCAGCGACGGCGTCCCAAAGCTTCACCTCATGACCAGCGCGGGCGAAACTGATCGCCCAGGCGCGCCCGATCAATCCGCAACCGATAATGGCGATATTCGCCATGAACGCCTCGCCTCCCGTGAAGCCGTCGCCGCCGAAGCCAGCCGCCGACATTGAAGCGGCATGCCGGCCGCTTGACCAGAGATAATTCGCCGGGGGCATCGCCCGCCGCCGCTCTTGCGGGCCGCCTCGCCGACGGGCAATGACTTAAAGGTGACCTTACGCGGGCGCCATGAAGGATATCGGTCAATTCGATCTCATCGTCGTCGGCGGCGGCGTCAATGGCGCCGGAATAGCCCGCGACGCGATTGGCCGCGGCCTGTCGGTTTTTCTCTGCGAGAAGGACGATCTCGCTGAAGGAACGTCGTCGCGTTCGAGCAAGCTGGTTCACGGCGGCTTGCGCTATCTCGAATATTTCGAGTTCCGCCTGGTGCGCGAGGCGCTGATCGAGCGCGAGGTCCTCCTCAATATGGCGCCGCATATCGTCCGGCCCATGCGTTTCGTCCTCCCACATAGTCCCGAACAAAGACCCGCCTGGATGATCCGCCTGGGCCTTTTTCTTTACGACCATTTGGGCGGCCGCAAGAACCTGCCGCCGAGCCGCGGCGTCGATCTCGCCTCCGCGCCGGAAGGCCAAGCGCTTCGCAAGACTTTTCGGCGCGCCTTCGAATATTCCGACTGCTGGGTCGATGACGCGCGGCTCGTGGCGCTGAACGCGCTCGATCTGAAGCGCCGCGGCGGGACGGTGAAGACGCGGACGCCGCTGGTTTCGGCGCGCCGCGAGGCCGGCTTCTGGACCGTCGAGCTTCGCGAGGGCGACGTCCCGGCCACAGCTCGCGGCAAGGCGCTCGTCAATGCCGCAGGTCCCTGGGTCGAGGACATTCTCGCCCGCGCCCACCGCCACGCGGGAAAAGGCGTGAGATTGATCAAGGGCAGCCATGTCATTACCCGCAAATTCTGGCCGGGCGATCATGCCTATCTCTTGCAGAATGCCGACAAGCGCGTGACTTTCGTGATTCCGTACGAGGGCGTTTTCGCGCTGATTGGAACGACCGACATTATTTTCCATGGCGCGCCGGAGGACGTGCGGATGGAAGCCGCCGAGGCCGAGTACCTTCTCGCCTCGGTCAATCGGTATTTCGACGTCGCGTTGACGCCGGACGACATCGTCCACGCCTATTCGGGCGTGCGGCCGCTCTTCGACGATCATGCCGCTGATCCGAGCGCGGTCACCCGCGACTATGTCTTCGATATCGACGCGCCACCGGGCGAAGCGCCGCTCTTCACAATATTCGGCGGCAAGATCACCACCTACCGGAAGCTCGCGGAGCACGCGCTGCAGAGGCTTTCGACGTTCTTCCCGCATATCGGAGCGCCCTGGACGCATCGAACGCCCCTGCCGGGCGGCGATATGGCGAGCGCCGATTTCGAACGCTTCCTCGCCGACTTTCGGCAGCGCCACGCCTGGCTCTCGAGCGAGATCGCGCTTGGCTACGCCCACCGCTACGGAACGCGCGCAGACGACCTGTTGGCGGGCGCCAATTCTCCGGCGGCGCTCGGCCGCCATTTCGGCGGGACACTCTATGAGCGCGAGGCGCGCTTCCTGGCGCGGGAGGAGTGGGCGCGCGAAGCAGCGGACATCCTCGAGCGCCGCACCAAGCACGGTCTGCATCTCACCGCGGGGCAGAGAGCCTCGTTCGAATCCTGGTTCGCCGGCGAAGGCGCCGCGGTCGCTCGATGATGAGCTCAGTAGGTCGCGCGTCCGCCGGAAACGTCGAAAACGGCGCCGGTGGTGAAGGAGCATTCCTCGCTGGCGAGCCAGGCGATGATCGACGCGATCTCGTCGACAGTGCCGAAGCGCTCCATCGGAATTTTCGAGCGCATATAGTCGATATGCGCCTGGCTGACTTGCGCGAGGATCGGCGTCTCAACCGTCGCCGGCGTGATCGCGTTGACCGTCACGCCGCTTTTGGCCAGCTCCTTGCCGAAGGATTTGGTGAGGCCGATGACCGCCGCCTTCGAGGCCGAATAGGCCGAAGCGGTCGGATTTCCTTCCTTGCCGGCGATCGAAGCGATATTGACGATGCGGCCGTAGCCGCGCCGGATCATGTAAGGCGCGACATAGCGGTTGCAGTAAAAGAGGCCGTTGAGATTGATGTCGAGGACGCGCTTCCATTCGTCGATCGGATAGTTGACGACCAGCTCGTTCTTGCCGGCGACGCCCGCCGAACAAACGAGCGCGTCGATGCGCCCCAACGCCTCGTTGGCGGCGCGCGCCGCTTGATCGACCGCGACGGGATTGGCGACGTCCAGACGAAAGATATGCGCGCGCCCGCCGAGCGCCGCCTTGGCGCTTTCGAGCCTGGTCTGATCGGCGTCCCAGAGAGCGACCGCGCCGCCCTCGCTGACGATCCGCTCAGCCGCTTTAAGGCCGATGCCGGATGCGCCGCCGGTGACAATCGCGCCGCGGCCGACAAAACGCTGCATATTGGACATGAACTCCACCTCGATGTTGGGACGCAAGGCGCGAAACGACCTCGCGAGCCCGGCGCTGGCCGGTCTCGATCTCCTCCCGAAAGTCCAATTTACGCGATTGACGCGGCGCCGCAAACCGCCCTCAAGCTTTTGCGGAATTGCGGAAACGATATTGTCAAGGCGCGCGGCAGCTCTATTCGCGCCGACGGGGACTAAAGCGATGAACGCTGCGCCATCCCAGCCTGAAGACGCAAGGCTCGCGCTCGTCGTCATGGGCGTCTCAGGCAGCGGCAAGACGACGATCGGCGAGCGCCTCGCCGCAGCCTTCAACGTCGAGTTCATCGACGGCGACGCGCTTCATTCGCCCGAGGCGCGCGCCAAAATGGCGTCGGGAAAGCCGCTCGACGACAATGATCGTTGGCCGTGGCTGGACAGGATCGGCGACGCGCTTGGCGATCGCGCGGTCCATCCCCGCGGCCTGATCGTCGCCTGCTCCGCGTTGAAACGGGTCTACCGCGAGCGTCTGCGCAACCGCGTCGGGGGCGCGCTGCGCTTTCTCTATCTCAAGGGCGGCAAGGAGCTGATGCGCGAACGCGTCGGCGGCCGAAAGGGCCATTATATGCCCGCCTCGCTCGTCGACAGCCAATTCGCCGCGTTGGAAGAGCCGGCGGGCGAAGCTGACGTGATCACGATCGCCGCGGACGCCGATCTTGCAAGCGAGGTGGCTGAGGCGATCCGCCAAGTGACTCATCGCTGACGCGGAAATACGCTGTCGCCTATCTCGAGCCAGCCCCGTCCCAAATGGGCGTCGCCTGGACCGCGCCGAGCTCCGGCGTTAGGCTCGCTCGATGCTTCGCCTCGCGACCGTCCTATTCCTCCTCGCCGCCTCCCTCGCTCCCGCGAGCGCCGAGACTTATCGTACTTACGCCAATCCGCGCTTCGGCGCGACGGCGGACGTTCCGAGCGACTGGCGTTCCGAGCCTCCGCCAGAGAATGGCGACGGGCTGACCTTTACGTCGCCCGATGGGACGGCCTCGGTCACTGTCTACGGCAGCCTGAATATCGAGGATAATGCACAGACCGCCATGCAGCGAGCGTTGCAGCCGAGCGAGGGCGAGACGATCACCTACCGGCAAAGCGGCAAGGACTGGGTTGTCGTCTCGGGCGTTAAAGGCTCTCAGATTTTCTATCACAAGTCGATTTTGGTCTGCCGCGACCAGATCTGGAACGACGTCGACTTGGAATATCCGGCGGCGCGGAAATCCGCCTATGACGCGCTGGTGACGCACATCGCCAGCTCCTTGCATTTCTCGGGAAGGAGCGGCCAGATCCCGAACTGCCGCTAGACGAAAACGTGATGCGTTTTGATCGCATCGGCTCGCGCCATTCGTGAGGCGCCCAGGACCCGTCGACGTTGCGCAAACGCGCCTCCTCCGGCAAGAGGGACGCGTCGCTCGGCCCGAGCCGGCGCATGATCTGCGCGTGACCCTGGGAGAATCTCTTTGAAACCGTTGGAAGGCGTAAAAGTCCTGGAACTCGCGCGCATTCTCGCCGGCCCCTGGGCGGGCCA
>Ga0070733_10001128_pt1 | contig 20329 bp, 17 predicted proteins | sample Coa_R1_9_FD_66450 | JGI IMG/M metagenome (GOLD analysis project Ga0070733, IMG submission 66450) | Surface soil microbial communities from Centralia Pennsylvania, which are recovering from an underground coalmine fire - Coalmine... | ecosystem: Environmental > Terrestrial > Soil > Unclassified ... | reverse complement strand
AGATCTACCAGGCGCTTGGCTGGGAGACGCCGATCATGGCGCATATCCCGCTGATCCATGGACCCGACGGCGCCAAACTTTCCAAGCGTCACGGCGCGCTCGGCGTCGACGCCTATCGCGCCATGGGCTATTTGCCTGCCGCATTGCGGAACTATCTTCTGCGTTTAGGCTGGAGCCAAGGCGACAAGGAATTCTACTCGACCGAGGAAATGGTCGAGGCGTTCGACCTTTCCTTAATCGGCCGATCGCCGTCGCGCTTCGATTTCGCGAAGCTCGAAAATATGAACGGGCACTATATGCGGGCGACGCCCGACGCCGAGTTGGCCGCAGCGCTGATCGACGCCCTGCCCTATCTGCCGGGCGGGCCAGCCTTCGCGGCCAAGCTCGACGCCGCGGCCCGCGCCAAGCTCTTGGCCGCCATGCCGGGCCTCAAGGAAAGGGCGAAGACGCTTATCGAACTTCTCGACGGCGCAGGGTACCTGTTCGCCGAGCGGCCCCTTGCGCTCGATGACCGCGCCAGCGAAATCGTCGCCCATGGCGGGAGGGCTCACATTGCGGCCCTGCTGCCCCGCCTTCGCGCCCTCGGCGAATGGACCTCGCTGGCGATCGAGGCGGCAGTCCGCGACTACGCCGACGAGAGCGGGGCGAAGCTTGGCCAGATCGCCCAGCCGCTGCGAGCCGCGCTTACCGGCCGCGCGACCTCGCCGGGCATTTTCGACGTGTTGGCGGTCCTCGGCCGCGAAGAGAGCCTCGGCCGCCTGAGCGACTGCGCCGGCGCAGCCTGATTCAAATTGGCTTGCTCGCCTCGACGAGGCGGATCGCATTTTTCTGTCGCATCATTGTCACAACCGTCCGCCAAAGGTCGGAAAGGGGATCGCGTCGGCGGCGGCGGGCGGCCGAAGACCGGCGACAAGGCAACGCGCGGCCATTTTTCTGTTGCCTTTGCTCCTGAAATTGTGGTTCCCAAAATCTCGATCTCACCTCCAGCAGGAATGAGCCGATGACGAGACTTGAGACCATCGCGTCCGTCGGGCGGCGAGCTTTGCCCAATCATTGGGACGTGCTGGCGCTGGGCGCGATCATGGCCGGCTTTGTCGGCGTCGTTCACGCCTTTCACGGCATGAATGTTCCTCTCCCGGCGGCCAACGAGCCGGCGGTCAGTCTCGAGTATTGGAACCTTCCCTACTATGCGCTGCGCACGGTGCTGCGCATGTTCGCTGCGCTCGTCGCGTCCTTCATCTTCACATTCACTTACGCGACGCTCGCCGCCAAAAGCCGGCGCCTCGAACTGGTGCTGATCCCGATTCTCGACATCCTGCAATCGGTGCCGATCCTTGGGTTTCTGTCGTTCACGGTGACGTTTTTCCTCGGCCTTTTTCCAGGCAACGTGCTCGGCGCCGAATGCGCGGCGATTTTCGCCGTCTTCACCAGCCAGGCCTGGAACATGGCGTTCTCCTTCTATCAGTCGCTGCGGACCGTGCCGCGCGATCTCGATGAAGTCTCGCGCGGCTTCCGTCTGACCGGCTGGCAGAAATTCTGGCAATTGGAAGCGCCGTTCGCAGTGCCGGGTCTGCTCTGGAACACTATGATGTCAATGTCGGGCGGCTGGTTCTTCGTGGTCGCCGCCGAGGCGATCACGGTCGGCGACACGACAATCACATTGCCGGGCGTCGGCTCCTATATCGCCGCGGCCAATGACCAAGGTCGTTGGGACGCGATCCTCGCCGCTGTCATAACTATGGCGGTCGTCATTCTGCTTTATGATCAATTGCTCTTCCGCCCGGTCGTCGCATGGGCGGGAAAATTCCGCGTCGAGACCACGGCCTCGCAAGTCGTCGAGCGCTCCTGGGCGCTCGACACCATCCAGCGCACGGTCTGGCTGCGCAGCGCCTATACGCCGCTGGTTCGCGCCCTGCGCTCGGCGGCGCTGTGGCGCATTGGCGCACGCCCGTCCTTCCGTAAGCGAGACTTGCCCGTGCTGACGACCGTATCGCGCATCATCGATGCGATATGGATCGTCGCCGTCGTGGTCGTGGCTCTCTGGGCGATTTGGACGGTCGTCCAATATGTCGGAACCGAGCTGACTTGGAGCGACGCGCTTGACGTCGTGGGGCTCACGCTGATCACGCTGTTGCGCGTGATTGTGCTGATCGCGCTCGCCACGGCCGTGTGGGTGCCGATCAGCGTTTGGATTGGGTTGAGGCCGCGCGTCGCCGAACGGGCCCAACCGTTGGCCCAATTCCTTGCCGCCTTCCCGGTCAACCTTCTGTTCGGCGCGGCTGTCAGTATCGTGCTCGCGTTTAATCTCAATCCTGATATCTGGCTCAGCCTTTTGATCGTCTTCGGCACGCAGTGGTACATCGTCTTCAACGTGATCGCCGGCGCCGCGGCCTTTCCTAATGATCTAAAGGAAGCGGCGGCGACCTTTCATGTCCACGGCTGGCAATGGTGGAAGAACGTCATCCTGCCCGGCATCTTTCCTTATTACATAACCGGCGCCATAACTGCTTCGGGCGGTTCTTGGAACGCCTCGATCGTCGCCGAATACGTCAAATGGAAGGACAATAGCGTGGTCGCCCATGGCGTCGGCTCCTATATCGCGCAAGCAACCGAAAAGGGCGACTTCCCAAAGATCGTGCTCGGCGTCGCGGTGATGTCGGTCTGCGTGACCCTGTTCAATCGCCTGTTCTGGCGTCAGCTCTATGCCTACGCTGAGCGTCGGTTGCGTCTTTAATCCTTGCGCTCGGGCGGCGCCCTGTCGCCATCGACTTAAATCCAAGGGGACCCGAAATGCTCGACGCCGCTGCAACCGCGCTGCTCGATGTGAGCCATATCAGCCAGACTTTTCGCAAGGGTTCGGGCGAGGTTGGGCTGCCAGTGCTTGACGATGTCTCGCTCAGCCTTCGGGACGGCGAAATCGTCGGTCTGCTGGGCCGTTCGGGCTGCGGCAAGTCCACGCTGCTGCGCATCATCGCCGGTCTTGCCAAGCCCACCTCGGGGACCGTCAAATTCCAAGGTCAGGAGGTCGGCGGTCCGGCCGAAGGCGTGGCTATGGTCTTCCAAAGCTTCGCGCTCTATCCCTGGCTGTCCGTGCTCGACAACGTCGAACTGGGCTTGCGCGCTCAAGGGGAAACGCCGGAGGAGACGCGCAAGCGGGCGCTGGCCGCCATCGACCTGATCGGCCTCGATGGATTCGAATCGGCCTATCCAAAAGAACTGTCGGGCGGGATGCGCCAGCGCGTCGGCTTTGCCCGCGCCCTGGTCGTCCATCCCAAAATTCTTCTGATGGACGAGCCCTTCTCCGCGCTCGATGTGTTGACCGCCGAGACGTTGCGCACCGACCTTCTCGATCTCTGGTCGGAAGGACGCATGCCGATCAAGTCGATCCTGATGGTGACGCACAATATCGAAGAGGCGGTGTTGATGTGCGACCGCATCCTCGTCTTAGCGTCCAATCCCGGCCGGATCGCCAGCGAGATCAAAGTCTCGCTCGTTCATCCACGCGATCGTCTCGACCCCGAGTTTCGCCAGCTCGTCGACAAAATCTACGCTTTGATGACGCAGCGGTCGGAATCGAAGCCGTCAGGCCGCGAGAGCGCCCTTCCCGGCACGGGCCTCGCCATGGCCCTGCCGCGGGTCTCGACAAACTCGCTCGCCGGTCTGCTCGAAGAGCTCGCCGCCCCGCCCTACAACGGACGGGCCGACCTGCCGCATCTCGCCGACTCGCTGCAGCTCGAAATCGACGAACTCTTTCCGCTGGCCGAGACGTTGCAGCTTCTGCGCTTCGCCGAGCTCGAAGAGGGCGACATGAAGCTCACAGCCGCCGGGAAACGCTTCGTCGAGGCCGATGTCGACCAGCGCAAGAAATTGTTCGGCGATCACCTACTCGCCTATGTGCCGCTGGCCGCCCGAATTAAGCGCGTGCTCGACGAGCGGCCGAGCCATCATGCTCCGGCGACGCGGTTCCGCGAGGAGCTCGAAGATTATATGTCCGAGGACTATGCGGAGCGCACGATGCGCGCGATCATCAACCTCGGCCGCTATGGCGAACTCTTCGCCTATGACGAGAACGCTCAGGCCTTCAGCCTGGAAAATCCGCAATAGGGAACGCCCGCCCTCACAAGCGGGTTACTGTCCATTATCGGCTTGTGGGGCGCCTCGCGATCGGCTAGCTTTTTCGCAGTGCACAATCGCGCCCCGAGGCGGCCGATCGACGGCGAGCGGCGTCAAGGCGTCGGGTAAAATGCGGGGAACGATGATGTTGTCGACGACTTCGGCGACGATAAAGCTCGGCGACAAAGATGTCGCTTTGCCGATCAAGACGGGGACGATCGGCCCCGCCGTCATCGACATCGGTAAGCTCTATGGCCAGACCGGGATGTTCACCTATGACCCCGGCTTCACCTCGACGGCAAGCACGGAATCGGCGATCACCTACATCGACGGCGATGAAGGCGTTCTGCTCTACCGCGGCTATCCGATCGAGCAGCTCGCCGAGCACGGCGATTTCCTCGAGACGTGCTACTTGCTGCTCTACGGCGAGTTGCCGACCGCCTCGCAAAAGGCCGATTTCGACTATCGGGTGACGCGTCACACGATGGTCCACGAACAGATGGCGCGGTTTTTCAACGGCTTTCGCCGCGACGCCCATCCAATGTCGGTGATGGTCGCCTCGGTCGGCGCGCTGGCCGCGTTCTATCATGACTCGACCGACATCACCGATCCGACGCAGCGCATGATCGCCTCGATGCGCATGATCGCGAAGATGCCGACCCTTGCCGCTATGGCCTACAAATATTCGATCGGCCAGCCTTTTGTGTACCCGAAGAATGATTTCGAATACGCCGCCAATTTCCTCAATATGTGTTTCTCGGTTCCTTGCGAAGAATACAAGGTCAACCCCGTTCTGGCTCGAGCGCTCGACCGCATCTTCATCCTGCACGCCGATCACGAGCAGAACGCCTCGACCTCGACGGTGCGCCTCGCAGGCTCGTCTGGCGCCAATCCCTTTGCCTGCATCGCGGCCGGCATCGCCTGCCTCTGGGGACCGGCGCATGGCGGCGCGAACGAAGCAGCGCTCAAAATGCTCGGCGAGATCGGTCGGGTCGAGAACATTCCGAAATATATCGCCAAGGCGAAGGACAAGAACGATCCGTTCCGGCTGATGGGCTTCGGCCACCGCGTCTATAAGAACTACGATCCACGCGCCAAGATCATGCAGAGGACGACGCATGATGTTTTGACCGAGCTCGGGATCAAGGACGATCCCCTGCTCGATGTCGCGGTCGAGCTCGAACGCATCGCGCTGCACGACGAATATTTCGTCGAAAAGAAGCTTTACCCGAACATCGACTTCTATTCCGGCATCACGCTGAAGGCGATAGGCTTCCCCACGTCGATGTTCACCGTCCTCTTTGCAGTGGCGAGGACAGTTGGATGGATCGCGCAGTGGAAGGAGATGATCGAGGATCCCAGCCAGAAGATCGGCCGCCCTCGCCAGCTCTATAATGGCGCCGAGCGACGCGACTACATTCCGATGACCAAGCGCTGAGGCGCTAGCCGCGGAACGCCGTCTCCGCGATCACTTCGAGCGGCAAGACCTCGACTGATCCGCCGGCGACTTCGCGCGTCCGCTCGGTGTAGCGCTTAAAAAACGCGTCGCCCTGCAGCGCCTTGATCGCCTCCTCGTCCGCCGCCGTGGCAAGGTGATAATAGTCGGCGCTGTCCCTCGCCTACATGCAGCGATAGGAAATCCGGCCGCGCAGGCCTGGCTCGTTTTCCAAGGCGGCGATGAAGCCCGCGACATCCCTATGCCAGGCCTCGCTCGAACCGTTCTTGAACGAATATTTGATGAGAAAGTGCTTCATCGTCCTTCTCCGAGCGTCTGGATTAAAGCTGTGTCGCCGAAGCTGGCGTTGAAGAGCCGATGCCGGGAAGCGCGCTCAGCGCGATCGAATGGTCTCCAGCGCGATGCGCGCCGCCCGCCGACTAGGAGTCTCGCCGTCGCCGAGTTGCATCAGCCTATCGAGGCGCGCCAAGGCGTTGACCTGAGCCTCTCGCTCGGAGCCGTCGCGAACAAGCTCCTCCACCAGCCTCGCAAGCCGCGCCGGCGTGCATTCGCGCTGGAGAATTTCTGGGATGGCGCGCTCCCCGAGGATCAGGTTGGGCAACAAAATCGACGGCGTGGTCAGGAAATGCTTCACCTGCTCCTCGAGGCGCGAAACCTTGTAGGCGCCGATCATCGGAACGCCAGCGAGCGCGAGTTCGAGCGTCGCCGTGCCTGAAGCGACGAGGCCGACGCGCGCCGAGCGAAAGGCGGCGAGCTTTTCGCCTTCGGCGACGATGAGGCGCGGCGGCGTCGCCCAGCCGGCGACGCGCTTGCGCACTAACGCTTCGAGATGCGGAACGGTCGGCAGGACCGGCTCGATCGGCCCGATCCTCTCCCGCAACAACGCCAAAACCACGCCAAAATCGTCAATCAATCGCTTGACGATGGCGCGCCGAGAACCGGGCATGACCAAGATCAACGGCGGGCTTGCGGCGCGCCGCGCCCTCTCCTCGGCGTTCGGGCGAAGCTCAGCGAGCCGTTCGACCAGCGGATGGCCGACATAGTCGCAAGGGGGCCCGCCGAGCCTTTGGTACGCGCCCGGCTCGAAAGGAAGCAGCGCAAGCACCTCGTTCACGTAAGCGCGCATGGCGCGGGCCCTGCCGGGGCGCCAGGCCCAAACGCTCGGGCTCACATAGTCGATGATCGGCAGATCGGCGAGCGCTCGGCGCGCGCGGCGCGCGACGCGATGGGTGAAATCCGGACTGTCGATGATGATGAGCCCATCCGGCCGCTCGGCGATGATCGCGGCGACGGTCTCGTTAAGGCGCCTTAAGATGAGCGGCAGCCTGGCGATGACCGGCGCAAATCCCATCACCGCGATGTCGCTTAGAGGGAAAATGCTTTTGAGGCCCTCGGCCTCCATCCTCTCGCCGCCGACGCCTTGGAAGACGATGGCCCCTTCCGCCGCTTCCCGCAACGCGCGCATCAGTTTGAAGCCGAGCTGATCGCCTGAATGTTCGCCGGCGAGAAGAAAGATGCGGAGCGGCCGCCGTCCCTCGGCGAGACCGCTCACAAATCCATCCCAAAAAGGAAGAGGCCCGCGTCATCGGCGGCGCGCGCGCAGGCCTCGCGATCGACGAGCAGGGTCTTACCCGCGGCAAGAACAACGCCCTCGAGTTGGGCTTCGCGAGCCGCGCCGATCGTCGCGAGACCGATCGCCGGAAGGTCGATGCGCATGTCCTGGTCGCGCTTTGGGCTCTTGACCAATACGCCTTGGCGCCCTTTGAGGCGAAGCCGCCCGGAGGCGCGCATCTCGGCGACCCGCGCCAGCGCCGCGTCCGTACCCTCGGCGGCCTCGACCGCCAAGACGCGGCCCTTGGCGACAACGACCGCCTGGCCAACGTCGAAGGGCGACAGCGCGCCGATCAATGCGCCCCCTAGGCGCGCGTCGGCCAGTGCTTGCGAAGCGGGCGAATGGCGCGTCAACGTACCCGCGGGCGCCAACAAGCCTGGCGCGATTTCGTGGGGGGCGACCACTCTGAAGCCCCGCCTCTCAATGAGCTGGGCGACGCCGGCAAGAAGCTTGTTGTCGCCGCCACGAAACAAAGCGGCGAGCGATGGCAGCGCTTTCGCCGCGCCAAGATCAAAGCGCAGATCGGCGAATTCTGGCCGTTTGATCGCGCCGACCATCGCAATCTCGACAATCCCGCGTTGGCGCAACGCCGCGAAGAATTTGCCGATCTCGGCGAGACGCAGCCAAAGATGCGGGAAAGCTTCGATCCGCGCGTCGGCCGAGCCGACGAGGCCGACGACGAACGGATCGCGACCCGTCTTGGCGGCCGCTTTGGCAAGGACGAGAGGAAAATCGCCGCCGCCGCAGACGATCGCCAGCGGGGTCGATTTTGCCGCTCCCGTCGCCTCCTTCACCGCCTCGGGGGCCGGCGTCACGCATTCTCTTCCTTGCCGGGGCGCGGCATGCAGATCGCCCGGTCGCCTTCCTCGCGAATGAAGTCGAGGATCTGCATCGCCTCCGCGTGATCCGCGAATTCGGCCGAAAGGCTTTCAACCCGTTCCTTCAACGTGCCTTCGGATCCGAACAGCAGCCGGTACACCCGGTTCAGCGCGTGAATCGCTTCGCGCTCGAAGCCGCGACGCTTGAGTCCGATGACGTTCAAGCCGGCGAGCGCAGCGCGATTTCCGAGCGCGATGCCAAAGGGAATGACGTCGTTCTCGACGCCGGCGAGACCGCCGATAAAGGCGTGAGCGCCGACCCGGACGTATTGATGGGCGGCGGCGCCGCCGCCGAAAATGACGAAGTCGCCGATCCGGCAATGACCGCCGAGCATGACGTTGTTCGACAAGATGACCTCGTCGCCGAGCTTGCAATCATGCGCGACATGCGAGTTGGCGAGAAACGCGCAGCGTGCGCCGACGATCGTCTCGAAGCCGCCGCCCGCCGTGCCTGGGTTCATCGTCACGCCCTCGCGGATCAGGCAGTCCGCGCCAATGACAAGGCGAACCGGCTCGCCGCGATATTTGAGATCCTGCGGCGGGTGGCCGATCGACGCGAAAGGATAGATCTTCGTGCGGGCGCCGACCGTCGTCGCGCCGGCCACGACGACATGGGAGATCAGCGACACGTCGTCTTCGAGCACGACGTTGGGGCCGACATGACAGAAGGGTCCGATCGAGACGCCGGCGCCGATCGCCGCGCCGCGCTCGATAAGCGCGCTCGAATGGATGACCGGCGCTCCCGCCGGCAAGCTGGATGGCGTGCCGAGAGCCACTGATCTTTACTCCATGAGCAACATGGCGGAGATTTCCGCTTCGCAGACCAGAGCTCCGTTGACCTTGGCCTCGCCGCGGAACCACCACATGTTCCGGCGTTTTGCGAATTTAGTCATATGGTACTCGACCGTATCGCCCGGCACGACCGGCTTGCGGAACTTCGCCTTGTCGACCGTCATCAGATAGACGGCTGGCGGGCGTGTCACAGCGCCGATCGAGGCGACGCAAAGCGCGCCGGCTGTCTGCGCCATGCCCTCGATCAAAAGGACGCCCGGCATGATCGGCCGGCCAGGAAAATGGCCGGTGAAGTGCGGTTCATTGGCGGTGACGTTCTTGATGCCGATGCAGGACTCGTCGCCCTTGGCCTCGATGATTCGATCGACGAGCAGGAAAGGGTAACGATGCGGCAAAAGGGTCAGCAGCTTTTGAATGTCGAAGCTTTCCAAAGTCCGCGTCGTCGGCTGATCCATTCCTTCCCCCCAGCGCTCCCCTCTCATCGTCGACGCCGGTTCAAGATCCAAGCAGCTGAACAAACATTTGGCGAACCGATCCCACACGGGCGACGACCCGCGGCGATGGGATAGTGCTTTTCGATCTTCCGCGCCAGGGGGAACGCCGCGCAAACAGGCGGCTCGATGCATCGCCGGGCGCCCTAGTCTTCGGCGTCGGTTGCGCCGCCGCGCAGCCTCTTGAGATTGGCCACGTCCTTCCACCACTCGCGCGCCGGCCGCGCCGGCATGCCGACCCAGCGCCCTCCCGGCGGCACGTCGCTCATCAAGCCGGCGGCAGCCGCGATCTGCGCGCCCGCGCCGATCCGCAAATGGCCGGCTAGCCCGGCCTGGCCGCCGATCGCGACAAAGTCCTCAAGCGTGCAGGAGCCGGAAACGCCCGCCTGCGCCGCGATGACGCAATGGCGCCCAACCACCACGTTGTGAGCGATCTGCACCAGATTATCGATCTTGGTTCCCTCGCCTATGACCGTGTCGCGATTGGCGCCGCGGTCAATCGTCACTCCCGCGCCGATCTCCACGTCGTCCTGAATGATCACGCGCCCAACCTGCGGCACTTTCATATGGCCGCGCGGCCCCATGGCGAAGCCAAATCCGTCCTGACCGATGTGAGCGCCGGCGTGGATGATCACACGATCGCCGATCAGGGCGAAAAATATTGTCGTCCCCGCGCCAATCGCGCTGTTGCGCCCGATGCGAACGTAGGGGCCAATCACCGAATTGGCGCCGATCACCGCGCCCGTCCCGATTTCTGCGCCAGGGCCGATCACCGCTCCAGGGTCGACAATGACGCCGGGTTCCAGTCGCGCAGCCGGATGGATGGCGGCGCTCGGCGAGACGCCGGTTTCGCCAAAGGCCGACGTGGGCCGCGCCGCGCTTGGATAGAGGCGTTTCAACGTCTCCGCGAAGGCCCGATAAGGCTCAGGCGTCGTCAAGGCGACGCAAGTCGCCGGCGCCTGCGCGGCATGCCGCGCTTGTAGCAGCACCGCCGACGCGCGCGTCCTCGTCAAATCGGCAATATAGCGCGGATTGTCGAGGAAGGTCAGAAACCCTGGGCCGGCCCGATCAAGCGGACCGACGCCGCGGATCGGCAGGGAGAGGTCGGCGCCCGGCGGGGCCTCGGCGGCGGTCCACGCCACGATCAAGGCGAGCGACGGCGCTTCCGCTAAAGAAAAGAAATTCGTATCCGCCATATCGAGACGCGCGCTCCTTTCCGCCGCGCGAACGGCGGCGACCGGCGCGCCGCGCCAAACGCCGATCTCGGCCAATCGAAACGGTTAGAAGCTCGTGCCGCCCGAGAAGTTGAATTGCTGGATCTGGTCGTATTTGCCCTTCGTCACCGCATAGGCGTAGTCCACACGGATCGGTCCGAGCGGCGAAGCCCAAATCAAGCTCGCGCCGACCGATGACCGGATTACGCTCTCGTCGTCGAGTTGAATGCAATTGCCCTGGGTGAACAGCGGCGGCTGGTTCGTCGGCGTGCAAACGCCGCCGCCCGCAAAATTGGTCTGGCTCTGGAAGCCGAACAAGGAGCCCGCGTCGGCGAATATCGCGCCCTTAAGTCCGATTTCCTTCGGCAAGCCGAAAATCGGGAACTGCACCTCGGCCGTGGCGCCCCAATAAGTCGTGCCGCCAAGGCCATTGGCCGCAATATTATTGGGATCGGAGATATCGCGCGGCCCAATGCCGCCCGGCGCAAAGCCGCGTACGAGAGTTGGTCCAACGTTGAAATTGTTGACGATCTGCAACGCTTGCGGGCCGCCGAAGCCATAAATCTGGCCGCCTTGCGCGCGCAACAGACCGGTGAAGTCGTCGGTGATCGGGTAATAGTAGCGGGCGTCCACGGTTTCGCGCACGAACCTGGACTGGCCGCCGGCGCCCGCGACATCTTGCTTGAAATTCCCGAAGAAGCCGCTTGTCGGGTTCTTGTTGTTGTCCAGCGTATTGTAGATCAACGAGTAGCCGAACAGCGACGTCATCACCAACCCTTCGTTGGCGGCTTGTTTGAGCGCCAGCGAGGCCTCGCCGTTGGTCAAGCAGTTGGTGGTAGAACTCAGCGCTTCCGGCGCGCCAACGGTGCCCGGCGTCACGCCTGGAATGGGATCGGTGCAGTCGTCGTACGGTTGACTCGAATTATTCGGAATCGCGATCTTCGATCCATAGATCGAATAATGAGGCTGGAGGGTGAATTCATCGGTGATCGGCAAGCCGACGCGCAACGTCGCTCCGGTCGTCCAAGTCTCGTAGAAGGCATATAGGTTCTCGAACGTCGCCTTATGGAAAATGTCGATGCCGCCGGCGATGCGCTGGTCGAAGAGGTAAGGCTCGGTGAACGAGGCGCTCCAGCCTTGACTGTACTGTCCATATGAAGCCGAAAGCTTCACGTACTGACCGCGGCCAAGGAAGTTGGTTTCGGTAACCGAGACTTCCGCGATCGCGCCGTCAACCGTGGAATAGCCGCCCGAAATCGAGAACGACCCGGTCGGTTGATCCTCCACCTCGACCACCACGATCACGCGGTCAGGCGACGAGCCGGGCCGGTTGGTGATATGCACCTTCTTGAAAAAGCCGAGATTGTTCAGCCGCCGTTCGGCGCGCTCGATCAAGGCATGGTTATAGGGGTCGCCTTCGCCGATATCGAACTCGCGGCGAATGACGTAGTCGCGGGTGCGGGTGTTGCCGACAATGTCGATGCGCTCGATATAGACTTTCGGTCCGTCATCGACGGTGAATGACAAGCCGATCGTGTGCGCGGCATTGTCGCGTTCGCCATGCGGGCGAACCTGCGAGAACGCATAGCCCTGTCTCGCCACGTCACGCGTCAGCGCCTCGGTCGACATTTCGACCGCGCTCGCGTTGTAGACGTCGCCGGCCGACAACTTCACGAATTGCATCAGCGCGGCGCCATCCACATTGGGAATGTGCGAATCGACGCGAACGCTCGAGACGTGGTACTGCGGCCCCTCGTCCACCGTAATGGTGACGATGTAACCGCCCTCGCCTTGATCAAACCGCACATCGGTGTTGGTGATGCGGAAATCGGCGTAGCCGTTCTTCATGTAGTATTTGCGGATCGCTTCCTGGTCGGAGGCCAAACGATCGGCGTCATAGACGTCGCTGGTTTTAAGGAAGGACAGAAAGTTCATCTCCGTCGTCGCCATCAACTGATGGAGCCGATAGGAGGAAACGTTATTGTTGCCGACGAAATTGATCGCCCTGACGCCGGTCTTCGACCCTTCGTCGATCGTGAAGACCAGATCCACCCGCCCATTGGGCAATTGCACCAGGCGCTTGGTCACCTTGGCGTCGCTGCGGCCAACCCGCTTGTAGACGTCCAAAATCCGCCCGATGTCCGCCTGCGCGACCGCCTCATTGTAGCCTGTGCGAGCCTTCGACTGGACCTCTACCGCCAGCTGGTCCGTCTTGATCTTGCTGTTGCCCTCAAAGGCCACGCGGTTGATGATCACGTCATTCTCGACCACCTTGACGATCACTTTGCCGCCGACAATGCGCGCGCTGACGCTCGCGAAAAGGCCCGCCGCCGAGAGGTCTTTAACGCCTTTATCCACAGATTCGCGATCGGTTCCCGTGAAATAGGACCGGACCGTATCCGAATCGACTCGGTGATTGCCTTCAACGACGATCGATGAGGCAGTCTGCGCGGTGGCGGAAGAAGCGCCAGCGAATACGCCCAAAGCCACACACGCCGCAATCATCAGCCCGGCCAGGAAACCTCGAAAAAACTGCATTTGGCCCAGGTTCCCCGTCTCAATCGCCGGCGGACCGGCCGCCGATTCGTTCGTTGTTGAGTTTATTATTGTTATTATTGTTCTTTTGAACGTCAGTCAGACCGACCGCCGCCCTGGCGAGCGGCGTCCGCACAGAGCGGTTTCTAGCCTGTTTAAATGGCCCCTGCAAAGAGCCATTAACCCGACTATAGATCATTTACCGGAGGCGTTGCCCAACCGACACGATTCGTGGTCGATCAAGGGTTAACCGGCGCTGCCCAACACGTGTCGGAGGAGGTCGTTCGACACGGAGAAAATGACGATCATCGCCACGATGGCGATGCCGACCCGAAGGCCGATTTCCTGGCTGCGCTCGCTTAGGGGCCGGCCGCGCAGGGCCTCGATGAGGTAGAAAAGCAAGTGGCCGCCGTCGAGCATCGGGATCGGCAAGAGGTTCATCAAACCGACCGAGACCGAAAAGAGGGCGGTGAGGCTGATCAGCGCCAAAATGCTGATCTTGGCGACCTCGCCGGCGACTTTGGCGACGCCAATTGGGCCGGAAATCTGGTCTGCCGACTGACGCCCCGCGAAGAGGCCCGTCAAATAGGCGCCGGTTCCTTCCACGACCGACCAAGTCTCGTGGACGCTCCACACGACGCATTGGGGCAGCGAGCACCTTTCGAAGCGGCGGTCGGCCGGGTCCATCGAGGACTTGATGCCTAACCTTGCGACGCGCCGCTTGCCAAACGGCCCGAGATCTTCAAGTCCGATCGTCGGCATGGCGGCAATGGCGATCTTCGAACCCGCCCGATCGACCTCAAATGTCATTTGCAGGCCGGCGTTGGTCGTCACCGCCTGATGCAAGTCCTCGAAATTGTCGATCTTTCCGCCGTTGATCGAGAGAATGATGTCGCCCGGTTTGAAGCCCGCCTGCTCGGCCGGGCTGCCCGGCTCCAGCCCGCCAACCCGCGGCGCCAATGTGTATTGTCCGAATATCGCGAAAGTGGCCGTGAAAATAACGATCGCCAGCAAGAAATTGGCGAGCGGGCCGGCCGCGACGATCGCAGCGCGCTTATAAACCGCCTGACCGGAGAGGGTGATTCGCCGTTCGGCGTCTGGCATTTGCTGCAACGCCTCGGAATCGGGCGCGCTTGTCGCGTTGGCGTCGCCGTGGAAGCGCACATAGCCCCCGAGCGGCAGGGCGGCGAGGCGCCAGCGCGTCCCCCTCCTATCGACCCACGCGGCGATCTCCGGACCGAAACCGAGAGAAAAAACGTCGATCTTTACGCCGCACCAACGCCCGACGAGATAGTGCCCGAGCTCGTGGAAGAAGACGACCACGCTCAGGATGACGATAAAAGGGATGATGTACCACGCCGCTTCGGACACAATGCCAACCATTCCACCCAAAAGGCTCATTTAAGGCTTCCCCGCGGCGAGGCGCGCACCGACGGACAAAGCCGCCTGCGACAATTTGGTTACTAAATCGTTACCTACAATGCCGCAGTTGTAACCTTAGGCCAATAGAGCCCTGGTCCTATCTCTTACATTATAGTGAATCGCCAAGGCCTCTTCTACGGAAACAGGAGCTGGCGTCTCCGCAGCGCGGATCGATTCTTCCAAAACGCGCTCAACCAACCGGGGAATTGCGGCAAAGCCGATCCGATCGGCCAAAAACGCCTCGACCGCGATTTCGTTGGCGGCATTGAGCGCCGTTGGAGCGCCGCCGCCTTCGCGCAGCGCGGCCATGGCCAGTCCAAGCGCCGGAAAGCGCGCGAGATCGGGACGCGAGAAGCTCAATTGCGCGATCGCGGCGAGATCGAGCCCCTTCGCGCCGGACACGATACGATCGGGATAAGCCAAGCAATGGGCGATCGGCGTTTTCATGTCCGGCGCCGCCATGCCGGCGATCACCGATCCGTCGGCGAAGGATACGAAGCCGTGGACGACCGATTGGGGATGGACGAGCACGTCGAGCCGTTCCGGCGAAACGCCGAAGAGGTGATGCGCCTCGATGAGTTCGAGTCCCTTGTTCATCAAGCTCGCTGAATCAATCGTCACCTTCGGTCCCATTGCCCAATTGGGATGAGCGAGCGCCTCGGCCTTGGTGGCGGTCGCGATGCGCTCGAGACTCCAATCGCGGAAAGGGCCGCCTGAAGCCGTCAGCGTCATGCGGTCGATCAAGGCGGAGTCGCAGCCGCCCATCGCCTGAAAAATCGCGTTGTGCTCAGAATCGAGCGGCAACAATCGCGCGCCCGCGGCGCGCGAGGCGGCCATCACTGCGGCGCCTGCGCAAACGAGCGTCTCCTTGTTGGCGAGCGCGATCGTCCTGCCCGCGGCGACCGCCGCATAGGTCGGGGCGAGCCCGACGGCGCCAACGATCGCCGCGACGACGAGGTCGGCGTCGCGCAATGCCGCTTCCCGAACCGCGTCATCGCCGGCCGCGGTCTCGATCCTCCGGCCGGCGAGACCGCTTTTGAGCGCGCCATATCCCGCCGGATCGGCGATCGCCACGAATTTCGCGCCAAGCGCAATCGCCATTTCGGCGAGAGCCGCGCCGTCCTTCCCGCCGGCCAATGCGACGACTTCGAAGCGATCACGCGAAGCAAGGACAACTTCGGCGCAAGATCGGCCGATTGAGCCGGTCGCGCCTAAAATGACCAAACGCTTCGGCGTTGTCGCCGCACGCGCGTCGAGGGGCTGCCGGATAGGACGCATCGTTGAGCTCACCACTGCAAAACGCCTTGGGCGGCGCCGGTCATGCCGCCCCGAAGAAGCCCCAGCGCGGCCGCAAATATTGCCGCGGCGATAAAGCCGTCGAGCCGATCCATCAAGCCGCCGTGGCCGGGAATCAAGTGGCTCGAATCTTTGACGCCGAAGCGACGCTTGATCGCCGACTCGAAAAGATCGCCGCCTTGCGCGATGGCCCCGCCGACGACTCCGACGGCGAGAAGCGCAGGGGCGTCGCCTCGGGTCGGCGCCAATAGGGAACCGAACGCCGCGCCGCAGACGATCCCGACGAAGAAGCCTGACCAGGTCTTGCCCGGCGAAATCCGCGGCCAAAGTTTTGGGCCGCCGATGAGCCGGCCGCCAAAATAGGCCATGATGTCGGTTCCCCAAACGAGGGCGAACAGCCACAAAATGACCCTCGCGCCATCCGGGTCGCTCGTGCGCAAAATGCAAAGCGCCACCAACATGGCGCCGGCATAAAGAACGCCGCCGAAGGGCCACAAGCTCAAACGTCCGGCCGCAGCGGCGGCGAGCCCGCCGCCAAGCGCGAGCGGGAGGATCGCCGAGGCCGCGCGCCCGTTCAGCGAAAGAAGTGCGGCGGCGGCGAGCGCCGCGGCCCCGATCGCGACGCGAAAGCCGCGGCGATCCCGGCCGATCAGGCTTTGCCACTCGAAATTCACCAGCGCGGCGGCGATAAGCCAGAAGAGCATGAACCAAGAGGGACCAGCCCAAACCGCGCCAAGCGCAAGAGCCATCATCGCCAGACCGGCTGCGATTCGAGCGGGCAAATCCGAGGGCTTGGCCCTGGCCGCCGCCGCGGCGCTATCGCTCTCGCGCTTGGGCGACGCCGCCAAGTTTCGTCTCACGACGCAGATTTGACGATCGCGCTCGCCACAACGCCGCCAAAACGCCGCTCGCGCGCCGCATATTGCGCCAAGGCGGATTCGAAGGCCGCGTGATCGAAATCCGGCCAGTGGATGGGCAGAAACACCAGCTCGGCGTAGGCGGCCTGCCACAGCAGAAAATTCGAAAGGCGTTGCTCGCCGGAAGTCCGGATCACCAGATCAGGATCAGGAATGCCGGCGGTGTCGAGCCGCGCGCTGAGCTCGGCCTCGTCGATCGCATCAGGCGCGATCTTGCCAGCGATCGCGTCTTCGGCGAGCCGGCGCGCCGCTTCGGCGATTTCCCGGCGCGCGCCGTAATTGAAGGCGACGACCAGCGTCAGGCCGTCATTGTTCCGCGTCAAATCTTCCGCCTCGGCAAGCAAGGCGGCGACATCGGCGGCGAGATTGTCTCTCGCCCCGATGATCTTGACCCGGATGTTGTTCTGATGAAGCTCGGCGAGATCGTTGCGGATGAAGCGTTTCAGCAATCCCATCAGATCCGAGATTTCCTCGGGCGGCCGGCTCCAGTTTTCGGAAGAGAAACTGTAGATGGTGAGATAGCGAAGCCCGAGCGCAACTGCCGAACGGACCGCGCGCCGCACGGCCTCGACGCCGCGCCGATGACCCTCGAAACGCGGCAGGCCACGCGCCTTCGCCCAGCGACCATTGCCATCCATGATGATGCCAACGTGAAGAGGCGTCGACGAATTCGAAGCCTCGGCGAACTCACTGATTTGCTTGTTGGTCATGCGGGCGCTCTCGCAGGGCGTCGGTCGGCGCTAAACCTGCATGATCTCCTTCTCCTTGCCGGCCAAGGCCTGGTCGACGTCGTGGATCGCTTGATCCGTGGCCTTTTGTACCTCCGCCTCATGACGTTTTTCATCGTCCTCGCTGATCGCGTGATCCTTGAGTTGGCGCTTCAGAATATCGATTCCATCGCGCCGCACGTGACGCACCGCGACGCGCGCCTCCTCCGCGTATTTATGCGCGACCTTGACCATCTCCTTACGGCGCTGCTCATTCAACTCGGGGATTCGGATGCGGAGCATCTGTCCTTCGACGCTCGGGCTTAGGCCGAGATTGGCGTCGCGGATCGCCTTGTCGACCGCGGCGACCATGCTCTTGTCCCAGACCTGCACCGAAAGCGCCCGCGGCTCCGGCACGCTGATCGTCGCCACCTGATTGATCGGCATTTTCTGGCCATAGGCCTCGACATGGACCGGCTCCAACAGGCTCGCGGAGGCGCGGCCGGTCCGTAGGCCGCCGAGCTCGTGCTTGAGCGACTGAAGCGCGGCTTGCATGCGGCGTTTGAGTTCGGAAAGATCGAAGGTCGGCTGTTGCGCCATGTCGAAACTCTTTTTTGGGCCGCCCAATCGCCGAGGCCGGGCGTTGGCCGCTTCCATAAGGCGCCTGCCGCGCCTGAGGCGGGACTGATAGCATAAGCCATTGAAAGCCGCAGCAATACGTTGCGATGGGCGAGGCCGGGGCGGAGGTCATGAAAAGGAAGTCCACAGCCAAGGGCGTCGCCGCTGGCGCGATCGATCCGCTGCTGATCCCGATTCAGGCCGCCTTCGCCGAGGATAAGGACGTCGCCGTCGGCCGGGTCCTCAGCGCCAATGGGCTGAAGACAGGCGGCAAGCTCTTCGCGGGAATCTCGAAGGGGAGACTGCTCCTCAAGCTGCCCGCCGAAGACGTGGCGCGACTCGTCGCGAATGAATGGGGCGCGCCTTTTGCGAGCGGCGGCGGCCGGGTCATGAGGGAATGGGTGACCATCGGCGTCGAGCGCCAGGACGCTTGGGTCGGGCTTGCCCGCCAGGCGAAAAGCTTCGTCGTTGGGCAGAACGCAGCGGCGACTGAGGCCGCCCCACGACGCGCGGCGAGAAGGTTCAAATGATGCGGAAGTTGCGCGTCGGCTTCGCCGGCCTCGGCCGCGTCTTCGACCTCAATCTGCGCGGCTATCTCGGCCGCCCGGACGCGGAAATCGCCGCTCTTTGCGAAAGCGACCCTGCCCTCCTCGCTCTGCGCGCCGCCGAACACCCGAACGCAAGGGCGACCCGCGAATTTGCCGATATGCTCCGCCTCGATCTCGATCTCATCGAAATCCTCACGCCGCATCCGCTGCATGAGGCGATGACGACGGCCGCTCTTAAGGCGGGCGCGCATGTCAGCGTGCAAAAGCCGATGGCGATGACGCTCGATGAATGCGACCGCATGATCGCGGCCGCCGAGGCGAGCGGACGGCGCCTCAAAGTATTCGAGAACTTTCTCTTCTACCCGCCGCTTGTTCGCGCGCGCGAACTGATGCGGGAGGGGGCGATCGGCAAGCCGCTCCATTTCCGCATGAAGGTGGTGATGGCCGACCGCGCTCAGGCGTGGCATGTGCCGGAAGCGGCGAGCCGCTGGCGCCACGCGCTCGCCGCGCAGGGGCGCGGCGGGCCGATCATCTTCGACCACGGCCACCACATGATGGCCGTGGCGCTGTGGCTGTTCGGCGACGTCCGCGACGGCTTCGCTTGCATCGAGCGAACCGAGGCGCCGGCCGGCGTCTATGACGCGCCGGCGACGCTGACGTGGCGCCATGTCGATCCGCCGGCGCATGGCGTCTGGGACGTATCGCTGGCGCTGAAGATGACGCTGCGCACCGACTACTACGCCGACGCGGAGCGCTTCGAGATTCAGGGCGAAGAGGGGATCATCCAAGTCACGCGCTGCTCAGACCGGATGCTGGATGAGCCGGCGCTGACGCTCTATCGCGGCGGCGAGGTGCGCGCCTTCCACAATCTCGACGCCGATTGGGGCGGCAGCTTCGCCCGCTCGACGCGTCACTTTCTCGATGTGCTGCTGGGTCGCGAAGCGCAGCAGGTTCTCACCGCGAGAGAGGGGCGGCGGGTCATCGCCTTGTACGATCTCTTCCAGCGCAGTAACGCAGAGCGCCGAGCGGTCACGATGTAGGGCGAGCGGATCGAATTCAAGGGCTTCGCGCATCGCCGCGACAAGATCGCGGCGCCGCCCTGGCCGCCTCCTAAGGATAAGGGCGCGAGGACGCCCGCTAAGCCGCCAATCGCTTCATCTTCGATGCGTTGTGTGATTTCACACCGGTCCTTGCGGGTTTCCGTGCTAGGTAGGGTGTGGCAGGGGGTGCGCCATGAGCGAAACCCGTAAGATTGCAGCGATCCTCGTCTCGGACGTTGTCGGATACAGCCGGCTTGCCGGCTCAGACGAGGATCGCACGTTGGCGCGTCTCAGGGCGCTGCGCAGCGATTTGATCGATCCCACGATCGCCCTGCACCACGGCCGCATCGTCAAGCGAACCGGCGACGGCGCTCTCGTCGAGTTCCGTAGCGTGGTCGACGCCGTCCGCTGCGCCATCGAGGTGCAAAACGGCATGGTCGAGCGCAATGCGGGTTTGCCGCAGGAGCGCCGCATCGAGTTCCGGATCGGCATTCACCTTGGCGACGTCGTCGAGGAGAGCGACGGCGACCTGATGGGCGACGGCGTCAATATTGCCGCGAGGCTTGAAGGCGTCGCCAAGCCCGGCGCGATCTGTCTGTCCGAGGACGCCTATCGGCAGGTGAGCGGCAGGCTCGACATGGAGGTCACCGATCTCGGCGCGACCCAGCTCAAGAATATCGAAAGGTCGAT
>Ga0070733_10001127_pt1 | contig 20338 bp, 16 predicted proteins | sample Coa_R1_9_FD_66450 | JGI IMG/M metagenome (GOLD analysis project Ga0070733, IMG submission 66450) | Surface soil microbial communities from Centralia Pennsylvania, which are recovering from an underground coalmine fire - Coalmine... | ecosystem: Environmental > Terrestrial > Soil > Unclassified ... | reverse complement strand
AACTACCAACTTCTGCGGGGGAACGCCGTCTTCGAGCAGTTCTTGCTGTTCCATCTCCGAGGTGGCCACAATTTGCGCGGCATGGGTCCAGTAGGAACCGCCCAGGCCGCTGTGCCAGATGCGTTTCATGCGGAAGCTTCTATCAATTGGCCGATACATGCCCATGGGTTCAATCACGTACGGAATGCCTTGGCGCCTGCAGAAATAGCTCACCGCCGGCCCGAACAGATCGTAGAGGCCGTAAAAATGGACCAGGTCGAACTGCCTGAGGGACGCCCGGCAAAATCCTATCACATCCGGATTGAGAGTCAGGGCGCGATAATGCGCCAGGGTGGAGAGGTAGACGGATTCGACGCCGTCTTCTTCGGCGCGCCAACCCTGGGAGCAGCGCTCGAATTTCATGGCGGAGCCGTTGAGCCTGGTTAGACCGAGGTCGGCGGTGAGGACGGTGATTTGATTTCCGCGTTGGGCGAGGCCGCGCGCGAGGGCGCGCACTTTGACGACGGGGCCGCCGCGGTCTTGAAACGGGAAATAGGATTGAACTGCTTTTAAGATGCGCATTCTGCTCGGGTTGCTCGCGAACATCGCCATCTGAGTTATCTGCGGCATTCCAGTTGAGCGCTGGATTGCCACGCCGGGAGGGACTAACACGAGAATACTACGGTGGAGGGAGGGAATCCAGACCGCAGGATGAGAGGACCGCTGCGATTTGTGACTGGAAGTGATGGAACGCATATTTGCGGCGAACGATTTCGGCGCCGCGCCGGCCGAGGGATTTGCGCAGAGGTTCGTCGCGCAGCAGACGATCGAGGGCTGCGGTGAGCGCTTGCCGGTCGTTCGGTGGAACGAGGATGCCATTCACGCCGTCCTCGACGAGGTCAGTTGATCCGCCTGCAGCGGCTGCGACGATGGGTTTTCCGAACGCCATAGCTTCCAGGAACACGAGGCCGAATCCTTCGCCGGTGCTGGGTAGAGCGAAAATGTCCGCGTGGGCGTAGCAGGCGGCGAGTTCCTGTTTCGATAAGCCCGTGAGGAACTTTATCGAGCCGGAGACGCCCAAGTCTGCGGCGATTTTTTGCAGGCGCGGGAGATCGTCACCTGTGCCTACGGCCACCAGATTTAAACCCGGGAAGGCTACGCGAAGTTGCGCGAGTGCGTGGATTAAATCGTCCGCACCTTTGTATTTTTCGGATGCGGCCCAGCGGCCCACGGTGAGGATCACGGGGCTGGGCGGGAATCCTTTCGCTGGCGCGAGAGGTTCGGGTGCATCGGCGAGGTTCAGGACGTCGAGATCCAGCGGCCAGGGGATTTTGCGGATTTTCTCCGGTGGCACGCCCTGAACTTCGGTAAGTTTTTGCACGGTAGATGTGCTGGGGGCGAGAACGATATCCGCAGAGAGCAAGGCCGCGCGGCGGCGCGAGGGAAGCGGCTGCCAGACATCGATACCGTGAGCTATGACGATAAGTTTCGTTTGCGGTGCCAGGCGCTTCATCCATGCGGCGGGGGGAGCGAGATTGGGATGCGCGGCGAGAACGACACGCGGCTTTTTCATGGCATTTTGCAGAGCGGCGAGAACGAAGCGCAGCTTGGAACGGCCGAAGCCGCGGAAGTTGACTTTGTGCGTCCCGGCGGAAAATTCGTGGGTGCCCGGGGGATCGTTGAGGCCGAGCAAGCAGAGTGACGAGTTTCCGCGAGCGGAGATGTTCAGCAGCGCGCTGATGGTTTGGCGGCTGACTTCCTGGATGCCGCCGATGCCGAGTATGTCGGGGAAAAGGCCGACGAATCGCAGCGGATTTTGCGCGGGATGCGAAGCTTTCATTTTTGCGCGGCGATCCTGCCGGCGTCTGATTCTCCGGGCAGAGTGGCTGCGGCCGGGGTCGCCTTGTGGCGCAGGATGTCTTCAAAGATTGCGGTGAGCTCGCGGCCATTGCGTTCCCAAGTGTAGGCGCGGGCGGTTTCCGCGGCTTTGGAGCCGAGGCGTGCGGAAAATTCCGGATGTTCGCAGAGCATACGAATCATGGGGGCGAGCGAATCGGCAGCGGTGGGATCGAGCAGGATTAATCCATCGGCGCCGTCGGTGATGATTTCGCTGGTGCCGTTATTGGCCGAAGCAATTACGGGCAGGCCGCAAGCCATGGCTTCGGCGGGGGGTTGCGCGAAGGTGTCTTCGAGCGAAGGGCCGACGTAGGCATCGGCGGCGGCGTAATAGAATTCGACGTCGCTGCGCTGCGGGAAAAAACCTACGCGACCTTCGAGTCCGGCATCGCGCGCGGCCATCAGGTAGGGGGCGGGATCCTCGCGACTGACCACGAGCAAATCGATGGGAAGTTCGCTGAGCGTACGGAGCGCTTGCAGTATTACCGGGAGGCCTTTGTTGCGCGCGTCATTCCCGATCAGCAGAAGAGCGAAACGGTCCGGCGTGAGGCCTAGTTCATCGCGGGCGTCTTCGCGCAGGGCTGCGCGGCGCTCGGGGTTGAAAACTTCATGGTCCAGGCCGATGTACACGACGGGAAGATTGTCGCGCCGATTGTAGAATTTTTCGAGAGCTGCCGCGGTGTGCTTGGCGATCAAGACGAGGGGAACTCCCGGCGGCGAGTAAAGGCGGCGTTCGAGCGCCTTGAGAACGCGATAGTAGAGCCTGCGGTGAATGACGCGCGGCCACGCGAGAATTGAATTTCTGGATAATTTCAGGCCTGCTCGAATGCCTTCCACGTACTGGGCGAATACGATGTGCACGGACATAACGTCGGCGTCGAGGCAATTGACGCCGGGGCTGTAGACGAGATCGGGGCGGAGATTGCGGAAGCGCGAATCCCATGCGCGCCGGACGCGATTGGCGGCGAACCACCAAAGATAATTGAGCAGGTGCGGGCCGGGAAGCTTGGAGATGCGATGCCAGGTCACTTTGGTGAGATCGACGTCTTGCACATCCTGGCTGTAGACATGAATTTCATAGGTCGCGGCTAGCTGCGAAATCCATTCGGCGACGCGGCGCTCGGTGCCGTGGCGTTTGTCAACGAACGGTGAGACAACGGCGAGGCGCGATTTGCGAACTGCGTCTGGCACGCTTCAGGCTCCTACCTGCATGGTCTCGCACCAGGAGGCGAGCACAAACACGCTCCAGAGGCGCGACCAGCCTACCGATTCCGGGTTGCGGAGATAGCGCTGCCACAGCCGATTCACTGCCGACGGCTCCAGCACGCCGGCCGCTGCGAGGCGCTCCGACGCGAAGGCTGCGGTAATCGTCGAGCGCAATTCGTTGCCCAGCCAACGAGTGAAGGGGAACGTGAAGGTGCGTTTGGGACGATGCTGCAAGTCCGCGAGCAGGGCCGGTGGAAGAATCCCTTGCATCGCGTTAAAGAGCAATTGTTTCTTTTGCAGGCGCAGACACAGCGGAAGGCGCATGACGTATTCGACGACGGCGTGGTCGAGCAGCACGGGGCGGACTTCGAGGCTGTGGGCCATGCTCATAGCGTCACCGTCGCGAAGGAGGCGAGGTTCGAGGTGCGCGGGAAAATCCAAGAACGCGACGCGTTCCTGGAGATCCTGGCCGACGGTTTGACGCGCCCACGCGGCGATGTGCGCGGCGGCTTCGGAATTGCCGTTGTTCGCGGTGAGGGCGGGGCTGAGAAGCTGGTGCACGTCGCTTTCAAGAAACAGCACGCGCACGGCGAGTTGCGCTGCGACGAAAGGATCACGCGCGCCGACCAAATAGGAAAGTTTGCGCCAGCGAAACGGAAAGTGTTTGCGATCGAGTAATCCGCGGCCGGCGAAGCGTGGGATCGGCCGGAGGCATCCTGCCAGATGGGAAAAGCGATCGAACCACGCGAGGGATTCGTAACCGCCAAAAAGTTCATCGCCGCCTTGGCCGGAGAGCGCCACTTTGAAGCCTGCCCCGGCGGCTGCGCGTGAAATCCAGTAAGCGTTCAGGCCGTCAACGGTGGGCTGGTCCATTGCCCAAAAAGCGTGGGTTAGTGAACCGGCCATATCCGACGCGGGCAAGCGAATTACTTTGCGCTCGATTCCCAGAAGATCGGCGGTGCGCTGGCTGGAATCGGATTCGTCGAAGGATTTTTCCTCGAAGCCGATGGTTAGGGCGGTGATGCGATCGGCACCAGCGTGCTGCATGAGGGAGCCGAGAACGGCGGAATCCACACCACCGCTGAGGAAGAGCGCGATGGGGACGTCGGACATCAACTGCTGGCGGCTGGATTCCAGGAGCAAGTCGCGCAGCGTTGCAGCGACATCTTTCGGTGCCGCGACTTCGCACTCATCGATTGGCGATGGCAAGTTCCAATAGGCTCGAGTGCGGAATTCGCCATTGCGCCAGATGCCGATGTGGCCTGGCTCTAGCGGTTTGACGTCCTTGATGGCGGTCCAGGGCGCGGGGATGTGGCCGAGCTGCAGGAACGCGCGGATGCCAGCCGGGTTCAGTTTGCGGGGAACGAAGCCAGAGGCGAGCAGCGCCTTAATTTCAGAAGCGAAGACAAGCTTGTCCGCAACGGCGGCGTAATAGAGCGGTTTGATTCCGAGGCGGTCGCGCGCCAGGAGAAGTTTTTCGGCGCGGGTATCCCAGATGGCAAAGGCAAACATACCGCGCAGCTTCTCCACGCAGCGGTCGCCGTATTCTTCGTAGAGATGGAGGATGACTTCGGTGTCGGTGGTGGAGCGGAATTGATGGCCACGAGCGGCGAGTTGCGGGCGGAGCTCGTCGGCGTTGTAACACTCGCCGTTATAGGTGATCCAGACGGTGGAATCTTCGTTGCACATCGGCATGCCGCCGCGGGCGCTGAGGTCCACGATGGCCAGGCGAGTATTGGCGAGCACGCAAGCGCCGAAGTCGCGCACGGCGGAGCCATCGGGTCCGCGATGGCGGATGGCCGCAGCCATATTCGTGGCGGCCGGCGCGTGCCGGGGATCGATTTCCCGGGAAGCTATGCCTGCGATGCCACACATTTCGCTGTTAGCCCATACTCAGAAGCGGAACCCGCCGCGACTGTTCGGCCTGTAGGTGGATAGTTCGTAATAGGACGGCGTACTCTCTTGGATTTCCGGCAGCTTGAAAAGGATTCCCACCCAGATCCACAGGTACATGTTGCAGACAAAATTCTCATAGGCGGAAATTCCGCCAAAGGTCAAAGGATATAGAAGCAGAAATATGAACCAGAAAAACGCAAAAGCGATGGGAAGAAAGCGAGTCTGACGCAGGCGCCTCACCACGCGCCAGGAGGAGTACACGAGCGCGCCGGTCCAGAGAATCCACAGGATCGGAGCAATGATGCCCATCTCGATGATCAAGACGCCATAGCCTTCTTCGACCCAAATATCGAGGGGAGGCCTTCCTATGAGCTTGGCGACGTACTGTCCTCCGAGTGAAGCCGTTCCGATACCATTTCCGAATATCCAATTGGGGTTGTCGAAGGCACCGAGAAGATTGCGGATGGGATAATCCCAGGCGCGGAAGCCGACTTCATAGGCGGAGCTATTCGGGTTCAGAGTTTCCGTATAGAAGGCCATGCGGGGAGCAATCTCGTCGGGAAACAGGAGAAAAACCAAGCCGAAAGCGAGAGCACCAGCGACAAGGGAGCTACGCATGGCTTTGATGAGGCGATGAGCCTGCCGCCACCGCCAGGGCGCTCCCCACAGAAAGCCAGCGACCAGAACCAAGGTGGTGATGCCTGCGTAGGAGACAGCGCCGCGTGACCCGCTGAAAAGGATGGCACCCCCCAACACGGCGATCACGACGAATATCAATCTTCGGTGTTTTCCGGTCGAAAGCAGCAAATAACCCGCCGCGCCGAGCGTCAGAATGGTCGCCGTCACCAAGTACAAAGCCAATCGTCCGGAACTCACGAATACCGCCGTCGGCAGCGTTAGCACCTGGTTTGTGAGGGGCGAGTAGCGGTCCAACTCTCCCAAGTCCTTAAGCTCCGGCGCAAGATTCACGGGGTTGAGAAAGGAGTGCCCCAGGATTGCCTGGATGATCGCAATCACCGAAATCACACCAGTGAGCCAAATGTTGGCGAGGAGGAACTTCTGGAGATCCTCATCCTTGCGGATCAACGCATAACCCACATACATGAGCGGGATATAGTAAAAGTACAATTTAAATCCGAGCAGGCCATAGAGGATGTGTGGGGAGTTCTGATTGAATATCTGGACCACCCCCAGCCAGAGGAATAGGAAGATGAAAAGGAGGAAGGGGGGCTGAAACAGCTTTTCACGCCCACGGCGGACCTGGGCAAAAAACGAGATATATACGAGTCCGACGAGAACATCCTTGGCGAAGTAGATGACCATATTGTTGCCGAGATACTTGCGCACGAGGTCTTCGAATAACACCCACACCAGGAACATGTAAAAACCGGTGCGCCAACTTCGCAGGATGGTGATCGCAGCCCAGCAACAGGCGATTCCGAACGCGGCGAATTGCAGGGTGCCCCAGTCGTTCGTGGCAACTTTCCCGCCGATTTGCCAGGCCAACCAGACTCCGATGACAAAAACGCTGAAGCCGATTACGGCTTGGCCCCGTAGCGCCGGGATGGAGTTTCCATTCATGTGAGAGCTTTAAACTCCATGATAGTATGCTGGGCGCTTTCGGAACACGCAAGTCGCAACGTAGCGCAGCGTCAAATTACCGCTGCGTTTTACATTCTCCGGATGCACATTCCCGTTTCGGGACCGCCCAGATGGAAGGCGCGGCCAGTGGACAACCGCCCCGCCCGCGATTAGCTTTAGAATTTTCGCGGTCTTGTCAGCGCGGCGGTAAACGATCTACCGGAGCTGGGCAACCGCTCGGTAGAAAGTGTGCGGAGCGCAGACGCAAGGAACGCACTGCGTCAATTCTGCCGCTGCAGGACGAAAAAGTGGCAATCGCCGGTGAGCGCGGAGCCTTTCATGACTGGGACGAGCGCCCGCAAAAAGGGTACGAAGTAGCGGCGACCGGTGAGGGGGAAGTCGCCCTTGGGATGGACAAAATGCTCGAGGAGCTTGAGCTGCACGCGGGGCAAAATCTGACGCATAAAGAGATCCAGATGAATCGGGGTGATGTGCTCCGGGGCGTTTTTGTCCATCGCGCGGACATCTCCGGACCTTAGAAATTTCAAACGGGCCGGGACGTTTTCCACGTTGGGAGTTGTCAAGATGGCGACGCCATTGTCTTTCAACAGGCGCCGAATGCCGCGCAGGAAACCTGCGGGGTTTTCCAGATGCTCGATCACTTCCACCGACGTGATCAGATCGAACTGGCCCGCGAGCTGGCGGTCGAATTGGGGATCATCGAAATTGAGCTGGACAAATTCCGATTTCAACTCGAAATAATTTTCCACGTCGGCCGCGGTAACTTGAAATCCCGCGGCTTGCAGGCGCTCCGCAAGCGCCCCGCTGCCGGCTCCGAGATCGAGGACACGCGCTCCCGCGCCTGCGTGGCGCAGCGCAATTTTTACGACCAACTCGTGCGTGCCGGGAAGCGCTCTTACCAGCCGCGTGGGCTGCACTGCTTGATCCCGGGGATTGCCGTCACTCTCTCGGGGCGTCAACGAGCGATTACCTCCTGATGGAGATGCAGATGGTTCCAAATCATACTATCCAAATGGACGGACGGGGGAACGACTTATTTCATTCGAGAACGCAACGGAGCGCGGATCGCGCCAAACTCGCGTGGCGCGCACAATGCGGTGGGATGGACGGTTCCGTTGAAAATATTGTTCGTGACGTGAACTGTGAGCCAGCGCAAGGCTGGAACGGCGCCCCCGCAGGAAAGGTCCGGAGTGGGACTCTAGGGCCGCATTAGCGACTGATACAGCTGCAGGTGTTCGTCGATCATCCGCGAGAGCGTAAATTTCTCCGACGCAATCCGCCGAGCCTTATTTCCGAGCTCACGAGTGCGCGGAGGGTCTTCCATGGCCCAGCGCATGCATTCTGCAAGGCGGCTGTGGTCGTTGGGAGGGAACTTCAGCCCCGCGCCATTGACGGTCTCTCCAAGTCCGCCGATATCCGATGCGATGACCAGACGACCCTGCATCATTTGCTCGATCGCCACCAGCGGCGCGACGTCCTCCCAAACGGAGGGCATGACCACAACCAGAGTTGGGCCTAAGATTTCGGCAACAGCGGCCACCGACACCGCGCCGTAGAAGGTGGTACAAGCGTCCAAGCCATACTCGCGGGTCAACTCCTCGAGTTCGGCACGTTGCGGTCCATCTCCGACGATCTTCAGTTCGAACCGATAGCCTTGCTGCAGGAGCTGTCTAGCAGCGCGTAACAGAACGGGGACGCCCTTTTCCACCACGAGCCTGCCGGCGTAGGCAAACGAAAACGGCGGTTCCGCGCCGTCGCGCTTTTGAGCTGCGCGGTCTGCCGGCGGTCCCGGAACGCCGTGATAGATCACCTGTGTGTGCGGAAGCGAAGCCCTCATTCCGATGTGACGGCTGACGGCGACGTTGGCTGTGGCTCTGGCGGCGAGCCAGCGCCGTGGAAATGTCAGAATCAGGTCGCGCGCGCTCTTAGTCCAGCCCAGAGTACGCGCATTACAGTGCATACATTTCTGGTAGTTGGACGCCATGAAGTGTCCGGGGCAGACGCTCCTGTCCGGTTCATATAGGAGAAGGCCGTTGGGGCAAACGGATTGGTAGCCATGATGTTCGAGAACGATGGTTTTGCGAAGCGCGTATCCTAGAGCGAGTGGCAACAGAGCGGGCCCGGCCAAATGAATTATGTCGGCGGCTTGAAACAGGCGAACCAGACGCCATTTGCCGGGCTGCCGGATTATGGCAAAGGGAAGAGCTGCGTCATTCATTCCGGCGGCGGGAGTTTGAGTGACCAGCGTGACATCCACGGCATTATTCGAATCGGCGTTGGATTTTTGAACCAATCCGCTCGCGAGGTCCTTCGTGATCGTCTGGATTCCGCCCATGAGCGGAAACCAATCGTGGGCGTAGAGGAGCAGTTTGATTTTCAAGCGGGACGCCTGGAAAAAAAATCGACGTAGGAGTTCGCAAGCACGTCCCAGGAAAAGTATTTCTGTTGGGCGCGGCGGCTCCTTTCGTGCATTTCCTGCCATAGAACTGCGTCGGTAAGAATATCGCGCAGCGCGGCACCCAGCGCTTCCGAATCACCGTAAGGGACGAGCGTGATTCCGGCTTCCTCGATGATGGTGCCTTGAGCTGAGCCGGCGTAGCCGATGATCGGCAGGCCGCAGGCAAGACCAGCGAGCGCGCTGCCGCGGCGAAGATAAAGCCGGCCGCGGACAGCGAGCATGGCGTCGGATTCGCTGAGGATGCGCGTCACCTCCGCTGCTGCGCATAAGCCGCGATTGCTGATTTCGATTTGCGTGCCCTGGAAGGCATGGTCAATTTCGTTTTTTGCTTCGGTGGTGCCGCGGCCAACGAACACGACGCGCAACGGGATACCGACGGCGGCCGCAGTTCGCACGGCATGGGAAATTTCGTGTATTTCTCGTTGATGATACGGCGGCTCGCTGACGCAGAAAACGGCGACGGTCTTGCGCAATCCGTTCTGATTTCGCGTTGCGCTGCGATTCGTGAGATTTTCGGGAATATTTGGCCCCAGGGGAATGAATGCGGAGTGTTCCGCCTCAGGAGGCAGCCATGGAACGGTGTTGAGCGGCACGGTGAAGATGCTTTTGCGTGAAAGGCGATGCAGTGTGCGCACCGTCCAATTCTGAAACGCGCAGCGAATGCGATCGATGCGCCGAGGGCCAGACGTTCCGTACGGCTCGTGGAACAGCACGGCGCAGCGCGCGCCGCGGAGACGCAGGATCGCGACGGAAAGCAACGCTCCGATGGGAAAACCGCGTTGCGACCATGCCAAAGCTGTGTATTGCAAGACAACCCACTTGCCGCGCCAGCTTTTGCACGTGCGCGAGAGATTGCGCAGAGCCGCGAGCCAGCCGCCGCTGGGCCACTCGACGCGAGCCAGCTGCAGCGCGATGCCGTGTGGTTCCAGAGCTTGCTGCAGGTGGGCGCAATAGTCCGCAATGCCGTCGGCAGGAACATCCCGGCGGCCCAGGAGCGCGATCCACATTTCAGCTGGGACGTTTGCCTTTGGCATTGATGCCATTGTAACCACGCTTCAGTTCGACATCCACGAGACCGGCATCGGCAAACCAGCGCTGGACGGTTTCCATGGTTTGAGGCTGGTCGTAAACGGGCGAGTACATGTCGAGCGCGCTGAGGATTTTTACCTGCTTTAACTCTTCGTCAGTGTATATCAGGCGCGGCGCGTGCGAAATCGGGCCGATGGGGATGAGCCGGCCAATTTGCGGGCCGACAACCGGGATGTGATGCAGGGCTTTTTTTATTTCGAACGCCGGGGGGATCAGCCAGGTGAGTAGTTTGTAGATGCCTTGGGTGCCGAGCGGGCGAAGGATGGGGCGCACGATGTACTTCAGCGGCGGGAATCCGGACTGCTTTTCATAGACGTCGATTACTAATTCGCCGCCGGGGCGGAGGTACGGAATGAGGCTGCGGAATGCGGCCGCTACATCGGGGCAATGTTGCAGGACGCCCATGCAGAAAATTTTGTCGAAAGAACCTTGGCGCAGCGGAATTTCGTAGATGCTGGCCTGAAACATGGAGAGGTTGGGCGCGCCGGAATTGTTGCGCCAGGCGGCTTCGACCGCGAGGCTCAGATCGAACGCAACTACCTCCGCGCCTGTTTCGAGCGCGAGTTGGGTGAAACGGCCTGCGCCGCAGCCGGCTTCGAGAATGCGTTCGCCTTCCATGCGCGTGGGCCAGCCGGTGGTCTTGTAAAAGCGATCGCGGCTCAGGTCGTTTTGCATTACGGCGTCTACCTGGATCGTGTCGAAACGATTCCATTGGAATCCGAAGGAGTCCGCATAGGACTCCGAGGGCACGAATCGCGGGAGGTTTCTGACGATGGGAACTGTTGCGCGGCATTTGGTGCATTCCAGCGTGCCGTCCGCGATTTCGCCTGTGGCGGAATCTTCTGTCACGATGGAGGAGATTTGAAACGCCGCGCCGCATTTCAGGCAGGCAAACATGTCGAGTGCTTTGCGTCGCATATTATTTTTCCACCACGAAAGTGCCAATTATTAGCGCGTCCATGCCGGAACTGAAGAATGTGCGGATTGCGTCGGTGGGCGAACTGACGATCGGCTCACCGCGCAGATTGAACGAAGTGTTCATGACTACCGGGACGCCGGTGCGCTGGCCGAATTCATGAATCAGGCGCCAGTAGAGCGGGTTGACGTCGCGCTCGACCGTTTGCGGGCGGGCACTGCCGTCCACGTGAGTGACGGAAGGAATCACGCTGCGTTTTTCGGGCCGCACTTGCGCTGTGAGAACCATGAAGGGCGAGTCGGTGGCGGATTCCAGATATTCGTTGGCGGCCTCTGCGAGCAGTGAAGGGGCGAAGGGGCGCCACCACTCGCGAAATTTGACGGCGTTGTTTACCTTGGCGTTCATTTCGGGATCGCGGGGATCGGCGAGAATCGAACGGCTTCCTAGCGCGCGCGGGCCGAATTCCATGCGGCCCTGAACCCAACCGAGGATTTTTCCGTTGGCAAGCAATTCGGCGGCGACAGCGGCGGGATCAGCGACGCGGGTGGCGCGAATCTTGTAAGTGGCCAGGGCCTTTTCGATTTCGGCGTCGGAGCATTCGTTTCCCAGATACGCGTGGCGCATTTTGCGCACAGGGAGTTTTCCGCCTGCGTCGAGAGATGGCCCGAGCGCGGCGCCGAGGCAGACGCCATCGTCGCTGGCGGCGGGTTGCACGAAGATGCGGTCAATGATGCCGGAAGAAAGAATTTTTCCGTTGGCTTTGGAGTTTAGCGCGACGCCGCCTGCGAGGCACAGACTGCGGCATCCTGTTTGCGCGACGGCAGTGCGAGCGAGCGTGAGCATGGCCTGTTCGCACATATCTTGCACGGCGAACGCCAAATTTTTGTGATGCGCGTCAATATCGGATTCCGGGAGTCTGGCCAGCCCCAGGCGCGGCACGATGCCGCGCAAGGGAGCGGAATCAGGACCGAGAAGCAGTTTGGTGGCGACTCGGTACGGATTGTCGTTGGGCACGATGAACTCATGCAGATTTATTCCCGGCTCGCCGTAGGGAGCCAAGCCCATCACTTTCCATTCGTCGCTGTACGGAGCGAAGCCGAGATATTGCGTAAACTGCGCGTAGAAAAGGCCCAGCGAATTGGGCCAGGGAATGGTCCAGAGATGTTCGAGGCGCCCGTCGCGGCCACGCCAGAGCGAAGTGGCTTCCCACGCGCCGCGTCCATCGAGAACGAGAACCGCAGCATCTTCAAATCCGGAGTAGGCGAAGGCGCTGATGGCGTGCGCGAGATGATGATCCATGAAGCGAAACTGGGCCTTCGAAGGAGCGAAGAGACGACGGTAATGATTTTCGCCGCCGCGTTGATGGGACATGCTGAGAAAATGACGCGTGGAATTGAGCAGGGAGCGGGAGTCCAGGTGCATGCGGCCAGTGGCGAAGCAGCGCAGATCGTGCAAGAATCCGGCGCGCGGACGCTGCCAGCCCTGGCAGACGTGATCCACTTCGTCCGCGCGGACGCCGGCGAAATCCAGGCAGGCGCGAATGGCGAGAGCGGGAAATCGCGCGTCGTGTTTCACGCGGCTCAGCCGTTCTTCGGCGACGGCGAAAAGCACTTCGCCGTCGCGCGCGATGCACGCAGAGGAATCGTGCATCTGCGAATAATTGATTCCGATCGAGATCATATTGCGGAAGCTCCGGAGATGCGAGAAAAGTTGTGCGTGAAACTTCGAGCCCAGAGGCCGGATTTTACGTCCGCCGTTTCAGCCGGTCCTTGCAATCTATTTCCGCCGCTCGACGACTAGAAGCGAATGAACTTCTTCCGCGATGGACCAGCCCGGCGAATTTCCCTGGCGAAACAGACGGTCGACCAGTTTGACCGGCCCGTACGCAGGACTGGTCCAGCCGCCTTCGAAAACGCGCGCGTCGTGAAAAATCGCAACGCCACCCGGCTTGACGAAACGATTCCAGTTGTTCCAGTCGTCCTGCACGCCGTTTTCGCTGTGGTCGCCGTCAATTACGATCAAGTCAAGCGGTTCGTTCCAGCCCTTGGCTACGTCGTGGCTGAACTTCTCAATCCAAACCACCGTGCCGCGCCGGCAACTCGCGACGATCTTGTGCGCGGCTCGCCTGGTGAAATTCAGCTGCCGCGAACGGCCAAGATGAAACGGATCGATCAAGTACAGAGTGCCGTCAGGTGACATGCCCTCCCGCAGCGCCAGCGCCGAGACGCCCTCGGCCACGCCAATTTCAACCAGCGTAGTGCGGCCGGCGGCCCAGCGCGCCAGGGCGGCATGTTCGGCGGCGGTATGCTGCGCAACGAACGGACGCAATCCCAACCATGCGTACACCGGGTGCGGAAAAGCAGTAACCAGTTTGCTGGAATAATGCCGTTGTGACTCCGATTCCCAAGGCAGATTGAGCACTGCGTATTTCAATTCAGCGCTCCTGGAAGCGCGGCGGCAGAGAGCAAAATTCGCTCGAGCTTTTGCGTCACGATCGGCCAAGTGTAACGCCGCGCCGTGCATTGTGCCGCCTGCCCCAATTGGCGGCGCAGATCCGCAGAGCGGCACATCCGCTCCATGGCCGCGGCAAGCTGGTTCGCGTCGGCGGGCTGTACCAGGAGACCGCTGAATTCGTCTTCGACGATATCCGCCATTCCGGGTGCGTCACTGGTGATGATGGGCATGCCGGTGGCCATGGCTTCGAGCAGCGTGAGAGGCATGCCTTCCGCCAGGGAGGCAAATACAAAAATATCGTGCTCGGCGTAAAGCGCGGGCATGTCCGCGCGCTTCACCATGGGGATGACACGCACGCGGTCGCGAACTTGCGGAGGGAAAAAACTCGTGATCTTTTCCTCCGGCATCATGCAGCCGGCGACCGTGAGAGTTATATCGGGAACTTTGGCGCAAAACAGTGCGAACGCTTCCGTCAGGTAGTAAATTCCTTTGCGATCAATCCAGCTTCCGGCGAATAACAGACGAAGCGTCTGCCGGGCGTCGTAATCGCGTGGCGTAAAAAACGATTCTTCCGCGGCGTTCGGTAGATAGCGGACGCGCCCGGGAGCGCCACCACGGGTGATCTGGGCAATGACAGCGCCGGCGCGATTCACCACGGCTCCATAGTCCGCAGTGCGAATCGAAATATCGTACATGTTCTGATGGTACACGCGATGCCACAACCGGTTCTTCCATCCGTAATTATCGGCGCGGCCCAGGCGGTATTCGCGCGTCATGATGTAGGAAATCCACTCTTCCGAACCGTGCATGGTGAAAACGTATGGCGGCGCTCCCTGCGGCCGCAGGAATTTGCGCCACAAGCCGTAGGCGCAGCCCGAGGGTGCGTGGAGATTGACGACATCGTACGTTTGCCGGTCCTTTAGAATTTTCCTGGCGATGCGCAGTGCAAAGAGCAGCGCCGCGAATCTGCCCAATCCGGCGCGACCTGGCACCAGGTCATCCAGAAACCAGCAGTCCACGGTATGGCCCCGCTTTTCGAGCTCGCGCGCGTGGTTGAAGACGACGCCGGCGGCGCCTGCCTCCCGCTGCCGCGCAACGGGTATCGCAATCAGTATTCTCACCTAATTTGCCTTAGCATTTTCGGCCATCACGAAATAGTGGAAGGCGAAAGGGCTCAGAATCCTGCGCAGCGCGCGATTCGCTTCCAGGGATGCGACAACGATGGGATCGTGGCCTGGGCGAATGGGGAATTGGTGCACCGTGCCGTCGGAACGAACGATCCGCCATCCGGCGCTTCGCAAAAGCATGCGAATCCGCGGAAATAGAAATACCCGGTCGAACGGCTGGTCTGCTCCCGGGGTGGCCCTGCGATTCCTGGCGCGCGCGTAAATATAATAGAGCCCCATAAGATTAAAATAATTTGGCGTGGTGAGGAAGAGCAAGCCGCCGGGCCGCGCCACGCGCGCCATTTCGCGGAGCGCGGCCGAAGGATCGGGCAAATGCTCGATGGTTTCGCAGGAAACGACCATGTCAAAGGAATTGCTGGCGTACGGCAGATTTTGCGCATCGGCTTGCGCCAGTTCCAGCCGGACGCCGGGCCGAGCCTCGGAATTCCCGGATTTTCCGCGCGCAATTTGCAGCGCGGTGCTGGAAAAATCGGCACCGAACATGCGGGCGCCGCGCGCAGCCAGCAGCCTGGCGAAGCCTCCACGGCCGCAAGCCATTTCCAGAACGCGCCGGCCCTCGACGGAAGGCAAATATTCGATCACCAGCTTGTACCACGGGCTGGTCGCGTCCTGGCCTTCGAGCGACGCGTCGAAAACCTTCTGGTGCCAATCGTTATATTCGGCCGCGAGGCTCATACACCGGGCCGCGAGTGTTTTTCTACGTGAGCATCAACGGCGATCGGCAGCCACCGCTTTCGCGCGCGCAGATACAGGTCGCTCTGTGTGAGTTTTTGTTGCAGCGCATAGTAGGCTCTGGGAGGAATGGCCAGCGCGAGCATGAGGCTGAGGGCTTTGAGTGCCTGACTCGTGACAGAGGGACGCGAGGCGGTGACCTGGTAGATTCCCCATTCGGCTTTTACGGTTTCCCATGGCCAGCCGCCGTCCAGAATCAAGCGCAGGCGTGCGGCTTCGTTTCGGGTGATGCCGGTGATCTCCTTGCGGAGCCGCGGCGCGATTCCCAATTGCTGGAGGCGTTCGTCCATGCCGCGGACCAGAGCCGCGAGAGATTGCTGCTTGATGCGTTCTCTGCGCGGATCATGCGCGGCGTTAAAAAAACCGTTGGCATCGTGCACGCGATAGTACGTCAACGGTTCGGGAAGAATTCGCCCAGCGGCAACTGTAGCGGCGAGAGTGAAGAGATATTCGTCCGCTTGCACCAGTATATTTTCCGGCACATTGCCAATGAGGCGCAGCAGTTCGGTGCGAATGGTCATGCGGCTGGTGCCCAGAAAGGCCTTGCGCAGCCGGAACAGGCGCGCGCCCTCGACGGAATTTGCCTGAAAACGGAAATTCTCGCGCAACACCTCGGATTCGGCGGAGCCGTCGAGCTGGCACATGATGATGCCGGTGCCAACAATTCCAAGGGTCGGATCAGCGTTCAAGGCTTGCGTGACCAGGGTCAACTTGTTGCGCGCCCACCAGTCGTCGCCATCGAGGAAGGCCACGATCGGGCCGCGCGCTTCGGGGATTCCGGCGTTGAATGCGGAGGCCTGGCCACCATTTTCTTTTCGCAGCAAGCGCACGCGCGCGCCGAATTTCTGGACGATTTCGGGCGTGCGGTCGGTCGAGCCGTCGTCCACTACCAGGATCTCCATTTCGCTCGGCGGAAAATCCTGTTCGAGGACGCTGACGAGCGCTTCCTCGATGAAGCGTTCGTGATTGTATGTATCAATCAAAACCGTCACGGCCGGACTCATGCAAACCTCGCGCTGCAATCGCCGATGCCGAGATCGCGCTGCACTCTAGAGTCTCCCGCCGGTGCTTGTCGCCGGTGAGGGGCGCCGTCGCGCCAGGCAATAAAGATAGAGGCCAGTGCGCCCACGCAACCGAAGATAAGGCAGCATGAAAAACGCGAGTGGCAACAGCGCACGATACTTCCAACGCGCGGCGCGCTCTGCAAAAGCGTGGCGCGGATCGCTCTTGATTCGGTCCACGGTCTTTCGAACCTCGTCGAGGGGCAATTCGTCAAGATCGGAAAGAGCCGGCGGCCGCTCTCCGGCAACACGCGATATCAATCCGGTGCGAAATATCGCACTGAGCATCTGTGCGGCACGACGGGCCTGCAGCCGTTCCTCACGCAACGAAAGCACATCGAACCCATTGCTTTCGATGAAATTTCGGAGAGCGACGGGGCTCCAACGAGTGAGGTGGTTGGGCGGAGAATCCAGCGGGTCGTCATCCGTTTGCCAGCGATTGCGATTCGGAACGCTCACAGCGATGAAGCTATCGTCAGTCAGGAACAGCTTTACGGCATCCAGGAACGCCTGGGGATCTTCCTGGTGCTCGAGAACCTCGAAAAAGGTAACCGTGCCGAATTTCTCGAGCGGATGCGCCTGCTGGAACTGCGAGGGCGAAGTCGCGAAGACGTTGCGCAGGGCATAGTGCTCCTTCGCGAAACGGACAGCGTTCCGATTGGGATCGATCCCGGTGACGTCGAAGCCGGCGTCACGTGCGGCGGCAAGAAAATTTCCCGTGCCGCAGCCCAAATCGAGCAAGCGGCCATTTTTGGGGGCCAGGGGATCGCTGAGAAAAAAAAGGTGTCCCGGTTCCAGCGGCATGACGGTGCTGTCGCGCCCCTGATACATGGCTTCATACCACGCTGCATCCGGCATCTTCAGCGGATGCCAAAAATGCAGATCGCATCGGGCACAACCGTACAGAGCAGATTGGTGCGAATGTGCGAGCGGCCCGGTTTCGGTGGGACGGCCGCATGCGGGACAGTGCCGGGAAGTGCGCGGGTCGGCGGATACTGGGGACTGTGCCAGTGCCGGATTTGGAGCGGCGTGGCTCATGCGCGAGTCGCTTCCTTGCGGGCGGTGACTTTCAAATTCGCCGGAATGTTTGTGATACCTGCCCAGGCGTCCTGTTTGTGCGCCAGCAGCAGAGTATCAACCGCGAGAAACGGCACTGCGTTCCAGGCTTCCAGCATGCGCCCGCCCGTCAAATTATTTCCGCCGTTGAAGAGCGAGGAAAGAATGGAATAGCTTCCTGGGCGAAGCGGCAGGCAGGGCACGGTGATTTCGATGTGCTGCACGCCGGGCTCGAATGTCAGCTCGTCGAAACCCCAGCTGGCGACCAGCGCCGTCGCGTCGCTATAAATGTGCAATCCGAAATGTCCGCGTCGAATCGGTTCTTTCACGTTCACTAGAAAACTGAAGGTGGCTTCGCGTAAGCCGTCTTGCAGAATATTGCCGCCGCTGCCGAGTTCCCATCCTAGAAAAACGCCCGCGACATTCGCGCCGGCGTCGCCCTGCGCCGCGCGCATGGCCGACTCTTCGTAGGCGGCGATTACTTTTCCGGTGGGACCTTCTTCGCGGATTTGGCCGCCATCAATCCAGAAAACGCGTTCGCAGAGGCGGCGGATCTGGCCCATCTGGTGGCTGACGAAGACGATGGTGCGGCCACTCTTGGAGATGTCCTGCATTTTGCCGAGACATTTTTTCTGGAACTCGATATCGCCTACGGCAAGAACTTCGTCCACGAGTAAAATTTCCGGTTCGAGGTGCGCGGCGACGGCGAAGGCCAGGCGCATCTGCATGCCGGTGCTGAAGTGCTTCAGCGGAGTATCGAGAAAACGCTCGACTTCGGCGAACGCGACGATGGCTTCTTTCTTGCGTTCGATTTCGCGCTTGCGCATGCCGAGGATCGCGCCGCTGAGATAGATATTTTCGCGGCCGGTCAGCTCGGGATGAAATCCGGTGCCGACTTCCAGCAGGCTGCCGACGCGTCCGTGAATTTCGGCAAAGCCGGTGGTGGGCCGAGTGATGCGGGAGAGCAGCTTCAACAGCGTAGTCTTGCCGGCGCCGTTGCGGCCGATCAGGCCCACAACTTCGCCTTGTTTAACGTCGAAAGACACGTCGCGCAGCGCCCAGAGATAATCCGTGGCCTTGCGGGCGCCATTGAAGCGGAGAGGCGCGGTGAAGGCGCGCGTGATTACATCGCGCAAGGCGAAATAACGCTCGCGTTCGCCGACGCGATAGCGCTTGCCGAGTCCTTCGACGTGTATTACTGATTCGGTCATGTGTCAGGCCACGTCCGCCATGGTGGTTTCCATTTTCTGAAAATATGCGACGCCGCTCAAGAGTACGATGACCACCATTGCCGACGAAACGATCAGCAAGCGCCCGGGCGGATTACCGCGACCGGTGAGCGACCAGCGGAATCCTTCGATGACTCCGGCCATCGGATTCAGGCCGTAGAGCCAGCGCCATTTTTCCGGTACGCGCGAGCTGGGATATACGACGGGAGAAGCGAACAGCCAGAATTGCACCAGGAACGGGAGGACGTAGCGCACGTCGCGGTAAATGGCGTTCATGGCGGAAAGCCACAGGCCCGCGCCCAGTGCCAAAAGAATCGCGAGCGACAGGAATGCGGGAAACCAGACGATCGCGGGCGTGGGACGAATTCCGTAGTAAATCATGAGCACGACGAACATCAAAAATGAAACGCCGAAATCCACGAGGCTCGAGAGCACGGAAGAAAGCGGCAAAGCCAGGCGGGGGAAATAGACTTTGGTGATGAGGCGCTGATTTTCAACGATGGCGTTGGTGGAGTGCTGGAGTGCGGCGGCGAAATACATCCAGGGCAGCAGCGCGCTGTAATAAAAAATGGGATAGGGCAGGCCGTCGGAGCCAAGATTGCCGAGCTTGCCGAAAAACAGGCTGAACACGAGCATCATTAAGAGGGGTTGCAGGACGGCCCAGGCGGCGCCGATGGCGGTTTGTTTGTAACGGATTTTGACGTCGCGCCAGACGAAGAAATAGACCAGCTCGCGAAACTCCCAAAGCTCGGCAAAAGGTATCACCCACCAGCGGGTGGGCGGAGTGATGCGCATCACCGGAACTGGCGGATTCGCGAGCGCGGTTGGATGAGTGGCAGCGCTCATTGCGATGGCCCGACAGCTGCGGGTTGCGTGGTGGACTTGAGGCGATCAACATCCTGCTGCTCAATGCGGCCCATCATTTGCTTGCGTCCGGTGAGATAGCTTTCGAGAGTGCGCGCGGCCTGGACTGGAACCACGGCTACCTGATTGTAGGCGGCATCGTGCCAGGAAATCGGTCCGCGGGCTGGGATCAGATGCGTGCCCCATTGAAAGATCAGGCCCATATTCCAGGCGATCAGCGCTGCCGTGAGTGAAGCGGACAGAATGGCCGCGCGGCGTTCTTGCCAGGCCTCGGCGAGCCAGTCGAAAGACGAAGCCAGGCCTAAAATAAACAGCGGCGTCAGCGAAATAAAAAAGCGATTGCCGAAGGACGAAATTCCCGCCCAGTCGTCATAACATCCAATCGTGTAGAGATAGGTGGCGAATGCCAATACGGAATAGGCACAGAGCGCGCGATCGTGCCTTTGCAACAGCAGCAGGCCAGCCACTGCGAGCAGGATTACCGGTGTCCAGCTGAACAGGCCGTGCTCGGAAGAAAAGCATACCTTTAGAAACGCGGGTGAATTGAAATTCCATTCATGCCCGTAGCCGAAATCCAGATAGCCGCCATAGACTATTTTTTTCGCAATCAGCGTGGGCAGGAACGCCGCAAATGCAGTGAACGCGAAAAGAACATTGTGGATGAGCAGGCGTGCTGCCGACGGAAATTGCCGAGACTGGATCGCTTGCCAATA
>Ga0070733_10001124_pt1 | contig 20351 bp, 21 predicted proteins | sample Coa_R1_9_FD_66450 | JGI IMG/M metagenome (GOLD analysis project Ga0070733, IMG submission 66450) | Surface soil microbial communities from Centralia Pennsylvania, which are recovering from an underground coalmine fire - Coalmine... | ecosystem: Environmental > Terrestrial > Soil > Unclassified ... | reverse complement strand
CTCGCGTGCGACCGATCGGAGCGACGCGCCATCGCGCAGCGTCAGCTCGACGATGCGGCGTTTTTCAGAGAGCGGTAAACGACGACGGAGTGCGCGCTGATTCGAAGCTTTCGATCCTGCCATGAAGACCTCGCGACGTAGGAAGTGTTTCTACCATCATCGCGGAGCCGAGCTCACCCGAGCAAGACGGTCCTGAGCGGACGCTTACAATACATTTGCGCTGCCTTTCGCCTTAACGGCTTGAGCCGACGCTAATGGTAACGCTACTGATGTCCGCGCGTTTGTTGGGCACCTTAACAACCTGGTAGGCCTTTCCGCCGGCTGGATACTTCCAAAAACCTATTTGGTTGCCTAGTTTCCCTTGTGGTCTGATAACCGAACCACCCTCTATCCAGGACTGCCAAGGATGACGCAACGTAGCACCCTTCACGCTCGTATGTCCAACGATCTTTCCTTCTGACCCGGAAACAGTAATGCGGTAGATCGATTCCCTGCCAATGTCCGCAAGTGTAATATACTTACCGTCCCATTGCACTTGGCCGCTGGCGGCATGGCGGTTCAACCAAATGTCGGCAAATGTGCTGCTGTTAAAGGAAAGCTCTGCGATTAGGTTAGTCCGCGAGCCATCTATAAAAAGGTTACCGCTGTCGTCGTAGCCACAGAACGTATAATAAGTGAAATCGGGTGCCGAGTACGTCTCTGGGTTACCTCCAGCGCCCTTGTAGATGGCAACGCTTCCGGTCTGCCCGCTCGGTCCCTCCAAGCTCGTTACGGCAAGGTTCCCGGTCGTGGGATCAACCGCGCAACCATAAGGTTCTGCGTCTGGATCGCTGAGGGTCGCTATTGGCTGTGTAGCGCCATGAGCATATTCAAGAATCTCAGGCTGCGGACTATCCTCAGGTACAAAAATATCTCCCTCGCTGTCGGAGCATAGAGAACCGTAGCCGGTTTCGTTCAGCTGCACCTCTCCTACCAAGATACCCTGAGGATACGAGAATACCCATATTACACCGCCATTATCTGATGCATAAAGAAGGTCGCCGGAGGAACTACCACGCCTTATCCAAGAGCGGGCAGCGACGGGCGACGCATTCGCGACGGTCTTTGGAACCAGACTCGGAGCTTCGCTCGGCTGGGCTGAGCCGCAGCCACTTAGAAGCGTGAGCAACACGGTCGCTATACATTCACGTCTCGTCGAACCCGCGATACCCATGGCGGCCCTCCTTCACGTATCATTAGATTTTAGTCGAACCCGATCTGTGACTTCAAGCTAGGCCAGAATCTAGAGATGCCCCTTTACGCGCCCGGCGGAAGGTTTCAGCTCGTTTGAGACCACGCGTCGCGCGTGATTAGTGAGCGACTGCGTTGATTTTACGTACACGTTATGCGTTTGTCAAGCATGGATCGGTTTCGTTTATCGTATCCGTTGCAAGTTGATTTGTCCCTTCAGGTTGATCGAACGATGGGCGGTTGATGTAAACGGCGCCTGCTAGCGCGTAGGGTGCTGGTCCGCTAGGATGAAACCGGCGCGGATGCTGCAGCCTCGCCTGCTGCATCGCAGCATTTCGTTTCGCCAACACATCGTACGCACGCCCGTAGTGCACATCGGCCGGCGTGAGGAACGCAAGCCCGCTGTGGCGATGCTCGTGGTTGTACCATCGCACAAAATCAACCATGAACGCGCGTGCGGCTTGCACCGAAGCAAAGAACTCCGGAAACTCGGGCCGGTACTTGAGCGTCTTAAACTGCGCTTCGGAGTAGGGGTTGTCGTTGGAGGTGTGCGGCCGGGAATGGCTCTTGGAGATGCCCAGATCGGCGAAGAACAGCGCAAGAGACTTCGCCTTCATCATGGCGCCGCCGTCGGCGTGGATGTGCAGCTGTCCTGGCGCAATGCCTTGCTCGCGGGTCGCGTCGCGAAACAAGGCTTTGGCAATGGCTGTCGATTCTGCCGCGGCAACTTCCCAGCCGACGATGTACCGGCTGAAGACGTCGAGCACGAGGTAAAGGCTTAGCCAGGTCCATTTTGCTGGGCCCGGCAGCTTGGTCACGTCCCAGCTCCAGAGCTCGTTGGGCGCCGTGGTTACCAGTTCAGGCTTAACGCGCGTGGGATGCGTCGCGATCGCTCGGCGCTCGCGCACCAGGTTCTGCGCACTAAGAATCCGATAGAACGTCGATGCGGAGGCAAGGTACTGCCCCTCGTCGAGCAGCGTCGCGACGATTGCGCGCGGGGCACTGTTGCAGAAACGATCGGAGGTACAGACCGCTAGCACCGCCGTTCGTTCCTGGGCTGCGAGCGCGTGCGGTTGAATGCCGCTGCGCACGATACGAAACGGCGATGCTGCCGGCGACCTCGCCATCTTTTGCCATCGATTCCAGTTGGCACGTGCGATACCGGTACTGCGGCAGGCTTCACGCCCAGAGATGCCAACCTCGATGAGTGCGCTCATCGTTTGCCGCGTGATGGCTCGGACGGCGGCGCTGTTTCCTTGCTCCCGAGCTGCTGCAAGAGCGCCTGCATTTTTCCCTGGATCTCAACGATCTTCTCGAGCTGCTCATTACGCTTGACCAGCCGTTCATTTTGACGGCGCAGCTTCTCGAGCTCTCGGGCCTGCGGGTTGGGTTTGGGACCGCGCTTGCGATCGAGTGCGGCTTTTCCGCCGCTGTCGCGTTTCTGGCGCCAAAGCGCGATGTGCGAACTGTAGAGACCTTCGCGTCTCAGGACGGCGCCGCGCGATTCAGGCGTGGTCGCGGCCTCGTACTCGGCGAGGATCCGCAGCTTCTCTTCGACCGTAAAGCGCCGGCGCGTGGCCCGCGCGGGGGATTGAGCCTTGGTGGATGTCGACACGGAGATAGACCTTTCTCCGCCCTTTGCACATTAAACTACGAGGGGGTCATGGTCTCATCCAAGGCTGAAACTAAGCGTTCCGTCATTCGGACCAAGATGCCGCCGTCGGGCGCAAGGCCTAGCACGTTGACGCTGAGCGTTCCGTTGAAGGGGCCTTTCGTTTCACTAGCGGTCGGCTGCGTTGCAAAGGCATACTCCAGATGCCGTATCGGCGCAGCGGGAGCCGCGCCCAAAAGTAGGGCCCCGCAAAAGGGGAGCGATAGTCGAATGATCCTCATATCGAAGGGTTCGGCGCGGCCCCCCTCAGTCCCAGCGTCTCGACCGCTTTCGCTGTGCCGGCCTATGATAGCACATGGGCTGCGAACAGCGCCGCAGCCGGCAAGCAGCGCAACGGCCACTCAGACGCGAATTATGGAGTTAATGCGAAGACGTCTCCACCGCTGGACGTGTTGCCGTAAAGCGTACCGTCCACGTCGATCATGCTTGCTCTGGGATATGCCGCGTTGCCGTTTTTCGTCTCCGGCACGAATATGTGCAGCACGTGTTCCTTCCCAGCCATGGTGACGCTAAATACGGTGCCATAGCCCTGGACGCCATCGATGCCGCCGTAGTACGTCGTGCCGTACAGCGTACCGTGCACGTACGTCAAGCCGGCTTGAGGAGCCGCGCCGTCGCGACCATCGAAGGTAAATGTGTACAGCACCGTTTCCGCACCGGAGGTGGTAACGCGGTAGACGGTTCCGCAAGGTCCACCTGATTCGAGGCAAAAAGTTCTGCCGCCGGCCCACGTCGTGCCATAGAGGACGCCGTTCACGTCGATCAAGCCCGCGTAAGGAAAGGCGCCGTCTGGGGCGTCGCGGAAACTGTGCAGCACCTTCTCCGAGCCGCTCGTACTCACGCTGTACACCGTTCCGACGTTGTGCGCGCCACCGCCCGCCGACGCGCCATATAACGTACCGTTCACGTCGATCAACGGCGCCTGGGGATACGCGCCGTCCGGCCTATCGGCGAAGCTGTACAACACCGTCTCGGCGCCGCGCGTCGTTATAGCGTACACCGTACCGCAGCCAAGTATCGAACGGTTGCGTTTGCAGCGTTCCGAGGTGCCGCCTTCCCTTGTCGTGCCGTAGAGCGTGCCGCGCACGTTTACTAAAGACGCAACCGGGTATGCACCATCGGGCGCGCCGGTAAAGCGATGCAGCACCTTCTCGGAACCGTTTATGGTCACGCTGTAAACGGTTCCGCACCCGCGTTTTTTGCATCCCTTGCCGCCGCCATACTCCGTCGTACCGTAGAGCGTGCCGTCAACGTCGGTCAAGGCGGCGGCCGGGTGGCTGCCGTCGGAGCCGCCGGTAAAGGCGTACAGCACCTTCTCGGAGCCGCTCGGCGTCAAGCTATATACCGTTCCGCAGCCGAGGCGGTCGAAGCATCCCGAGCCGCCGCCGGCGTACGTCGTGCCGTAAAAGGTGCCATTCACGTCGATCATCGGGGCGACGAGGTCGGATCCGTTGGACCCGCCTTGAAAGTGGTAGACGAGCTTGTACGAGGTTTGCGGCAACGCACGCATCGGCGACACCGTACGCAGCACGCCGATCGGCGGCTGCGTTCCGCCGCACCCGGCAAGCATCGCAGCAGCGATGCATGCGCTCGTCGCGAAGCGGCTCAAATCTCGACTCTTCATCTCTGTGCGCTCCTGGCACCGCGAACGTCTCGGCGCTTGTTGGCATTTCGACGAGGCCGCCCGCAGTCCCACCGAAGCCGAGGCGGCTGATCGTGGAGCGCCGAACGGTTCTCGTCGCCGATCCACTTTGTTCATCGCGTCGACGGATACGCCCCCTCCCCCGTCGTCCTGAGCGAAGCCGAAGGACGACAAATCGACGACAGCGACATCTTAGACCTCCTCTCATCCCTGACCGACAAGTCCTTGGTGATAGCCGCCTTAGCCGTAAGCTATTGCTCGAGTTCTTGGAGCGTGTTCGTTTTCGTATCGGTATAGAACAGCACCGTATCGCTGTCGCTGGTGCCGGTCGCAAGCAGTCCGAAGACGTGAGCCGTCGAGGACGTGTCGATTGTTTTGGTGTCGAGCACCTTCCCCGCCGGCGTCAGCTCCACAAGCTTGTTTCCACCTTTGGTATTCGCAACGATGAGGTTTCCGTTGGGCAGAAGAGCGGAGGCCACGGGTGCATCGAGCGGAGCGCCACTATAGACGAGCGTCGCACACGTGCGTTTCGGGTGAACGCATTTGAACGTCTTTCCACCGGGCTCCACCACGATCTCGTTCTTCTCGAGCAGCTGGCTGGCGGTCGAAACGGCGACGATCGTGTTATCGACTCCGTCCAAGATATATAGCGTATCGTTACACTTAGTCCCGATCTTCGTCGCATTGTATTGGATTCCCGATGGCCCGAGAGCGTTCCAACCGGACGCCTTATTAACGGCGAAACCGGCGATTACTTGCAGCTCCTTCGCACGACCGCCGCTTACCGGAAGAAACGACAACTTAACGATCGCGCCGGTCTTGGCATCGGGAACGTAGACGCCCTCGCGCGCGTACGCCTCACCGCAGTATGCGTCGGCGTCGCCCAGCGGCTCCTCGATCGGCGAACCGTAACCACTTTCAAAGGTACCGCTTTGGTTGAACTGCGCTACCATCCCACTGGTCATCCCTGCGCCGTAGACTGCATTCGTCGCAGTCACCGCATTGCCGTCGCAGCCTTCGATCTTGCCCGTCTGCGTAAACGTTCTCGGCTTCGAGTGGGGCTTGGGATCGAACACTTCGATCGTTGAGCCTTTGCCGGCGTCACCCGAAGAATCCTCAAAGTTGCAAACGAGCAACTGCCCTTTCTTGAGCACGAAGGTCGACCGGACGAGCGAGATCGCGCGGGGACCCATGTCGCCGTTTTTGGAGTCGACCGTCGAACCGATCTCCACGTCCTTCGTGAGCTTCCTGAGAATTGACGTCGTGTCGGTCAAGTCGGCCGCATTCGCCGTACGGACAACATCCGGTCCGCCGCACGCCGGTGTCGCAAGAAGTATGCTCGCAACGAGCATCCGCGCGAGATTGTTAAAACGCGACATTCTTGGGGCTAACGGCGAGTCCGAAGGGGGCGTCTATTCCATGGGTGATTTCGAAGAGGGGACCGCTGCCGCTGGGATAATCGAACGACTCGACATCGTAGCGGCTCAGGATCTGCGTGCTCTGCGATTTTGAGCTTGGTATGTAGATTGCATAGGGCCCGTATGCGTCATAGTTAGCCAGCTGCGTATCGCCAACGTAATACGCCAGGCCGTGAAGTACGGTTACTCGATAGGCCGTCGACTCAAAGTCGAGCACGAAATACCGTCCATCCCACTGGATTCCCGCAACGTAATACCACTTAAAGCCGGACTTCGGGATGGGCATCGTAATCGTGACCAGTTGCGATCCGCCATGAGGAAGCCACGCGAACGCGGATGGGTCGGCGCCGTTTGTCGTCAGTAAGTTGCCTGCGGCATCGTACGCGCATCCGTCGAAACTGCCGAGTGCCGCGTCGGTGTAGCGCGTCGGCTGACCGCTCCCGCCTTTCGGCCAGATCGCGATGTTGTCGTTGTTCGCGACGGCAAGGTTCCCCGTCGTCGGGTCGACGGCGCAGGTGTACGGCGTGTCGGGAGAGTCGTCGAACGTCTCGATCGCCTTCGACCCTCCGTGCGCGTACTCGACGACTGTATTGGCGCCCGCATCCGCGATATAGATGTTCCCTGAAGCGTCGACGCATTCGCCCATGGGCTTAGTGAAACGGGTCAAGACCCCGACGAGCTTCTGCGTTTCGAGGTTGTAAACGGTGACCTCCTCGTTGCCGTTCGTGACGTAGATAAGGTCATCCTTAGCAAGGGCGGCACCTGACCACGAGGGGGCGAGGCTTTGAAGCGGGATTCCAGGGGAACTCGAAGCGGCGCATCCGGTAACGAACGCGGCTACGAAGAACGCCGTACCTTTCAATGAGTTCATGGACTTACCGCGGCGCCCACCGGCGCGGAGTCCGTCGAGCTATTCGAGAGCGTTGGCGCGCCGCCGGCCGGGTATGGCCAGACGTAGCTCGTGCTCGGTGACGAACCGCAGATGTCGTTATCCGATCCGGCGAGTTTGCCTTCATAGATAACGCCTTGAATAAGATCGCAGATCTGTCCGCCGCTCGAGTTCTGCAAGTCGATCGTACTCTCGATCGTTCCGGCCTTGTTCGCAATCTGAACGGCATAAAGGCAGCTCGCGGTGTAGGCGCCTCCACACGACTGGTCACCCACGATAAGCTCCTTGCTGGTTGCGTCCCACTGCACCATGCCAGGGTAATAGATTGTTCCGCCCGCGATCGCGATCGTGAGCGCCTTCTTTGCGCCCTTAGGAAGCTCGGAGAGCGTAAAGGCACCGCTCTCGCTCCGGCCGTCGAAGAACAGGTTGCCGTTCGTATCGAAGCCGCCGAAGTTATAATAGTACTGCTTGGGGTTTTGATATTGGTGCGAAGAGCCGCCCGCGCGTTTCGGGTAGACGGTCACGAAGCCGTGCGACCCGCTGCCGCTTCCGCTGCCGAAAAGGCTCATTACCGCCAGATTTCCGGTTGTCGGATCCCAAGCGCAGCCGACGGGATACGCCGTCGCGGTGAGCGTGTTCTCGAGGCGCCCTTGGTGTGAAAGCTCGTAGATGGAATCGGCGCCCGCGTCCGTTACCCAAACGTCGCCTTTCGTATCGGAGCACTCCCCTTGCGGGTCGGTTAAGCCGGTAACGGTGTTAACAACCTTCAGCGTCGAGAGCTGGTAGATGTAGACCACCGCGGCCGCTGAATCGGAGACGAAGAGCAGCGGTCCCTTCGTGCCTCCTGCCGAGCCGGCTCGCAACGAGTGAGCTACACGGTGCAGCGACGTCGCCGTTGTCGTCGGGACCGCGCTGGCGCTGCACGCGGAAAACGCGACCGTAAGGAGGATTGAAACTGCCTTCACGGCTTTAGGCTTATCGCGACGCCATACGGCTTGTCGAGATCCTTTGATTTTATTTGGAATATCGGTGCGCCGCCGGCAGGATACTTCCAATATGTAACTTCTGGTGTGCCGGAATAATTGTAGCCGCTGGTCCCCACGAGCTGTGTACCGTAGGCGTTGCGGCTCTTCCGATAGATTGCGATTGGCCCCAGGTAGCCCTCGCCCGAGAGCGTAATCGTATCGATGTACTGCGCTTTGATGTTGATGCTATATCGATAGAGGTCATTCGTGTCGATCACCCAGTACTTCCCGTCCCACAGGATGCTAAAGACCTCGTACCAGTTCCAACTCGATTGAGGCCCCGGAATGTCGATGCACGAGACGGTCTTACTCTTTGCCGGAAGGTAGTAAAAATCGCCGCTGTAGGAGCCGTCGTAGTGGAAGGATGCCTCAGAGAGGAGATTGCCGTACTTGTCATATCCAACCGACCAGAAGTGGCTGTCATAGCAGGTCGCCCCATATATAATCGGCTTGCCGCGAGCGTGAACGTAAATCTCGAGGTTGCCGTCCTCGTCGTATGGGCCGAAGTTTGCCAGCGCCAGATTACCCGTTTTGGGATCGATGGCGCATCCGTAGGGGCCGTAGGTATCCTTTATAACGTAGGTTGGTTTCTTCGCCCCGTGCACGTATTCTTCGACTCTATTTGCCTGGTAATCGGTGATGTAGACGTTGCCTGAAGCATCGACGCATTCGCCCATCGGCTGTTCGAAATCCGTCAGGACGCCGGCAAGGGTGTGCTGCTGGTAGCGGTAGACGTTCACCAACCCGTTCTGATTCGTAACGTAGAGAAGATCCTGGTTCTTCAGCCCGCCATCCATCCACGAACTGCCGTGATAAGCGCGGACGGCAGTAGCCGGCGCTTGCGGTATCGCACCCGGCGCACCGACCGGCGGCGTGTCATCTTGAGCCTGTCGAAGGGCGCCACAAGCCGCGAGCAACACGGCAACGGCCGCTGCGGCTGAGCAACGAGCGATCACGAAAGTACACGTCGCCCTTCTCATCGGTCCGCGTCCGGCGCCGTTACGGCGGCCCGAAGTGGAGATGCTCGCTGGTACTGAAGTTCGCTTGCCCGAAGATCAAGAGCTGATAGTTGCCGCCGGTGTCCTCGTAGTTGACGGGCGTCGTCGGGAAGTAGAGTATTCCCGTGAAGTCGCAAGTGCAGGTGCTGAAATTGATGGACGCGTCCTGCCCAGGGGGCCGATAAAAGAGCATGCCGTTGTAGTTTCCGCCCGTCGGAGCCGATAGCGTCAGGCGGGCACTGCTGAAGTTCGTGTCCTGCACGGTCGCAGCCATGTAGATCGTGACGCCGCTGCCGGAAACGTCCGCATTGTTGACGTGGAACTGACCATTGATCACGTAAAGGCCGGGACTTAGCGTGTCGGTACCGGAGAGCGTCAGTCCCTTGTAGCAGCCTGGGGAGACCGTGGAGTTATTGTATTGCCGGGCAGGGCCGCACTTGGAGATCGATGGCGGATGGTCCATCAGATAGGAACAGCCGGCAATCGTGGGACACGGGTCGTTCACGGTAGGCCCGGGGGCCGGTGTCGCCTCTGGGAACATCGCCCCGATCTCTCTCGGAGCCGGCCCTGAGTAGAGGATCTTCGCCGCGGTGATGACGGAGTAGCTCATGTTCGCCGTGTCGTTGATGTAGATGAAGCAGTTTGGCGCGACGATTTGCGAGTTGCTAAGGTTCGACGCCTCACTCGTACTAAGAAGATAGACGCAAGGAGCCCCCATCGCAGCGCGAGCCGGCCCGCCCTGAGCCGAGTCGAAGGACTGTGGAAGGCCGCCGCACCCTGCAAGCAATGCAGCGGCAGCGAAGCTGCTGAAGGCGTAGTGGATAAAAGCTGAAATCCTCATCGCGTGCTCCTGGGGTGTGAACGGGGTCCCCGGCTGAAGTACGTTCGCCGCTCCGTGGCAATATCCCGGCTAAGTGCCCGGCCGCGTTACGGGCCTAGCTCGAAGACGGTGCCGCAGCCGATGTAGTACGGCGGATCGCAGCCAAGACCACTGTCGCCGCCGCTATATGTGGTGCCGTAGAGCCGGCCCTTCACGTCGATTAAACTAGCCTGAGGGAGTCGGCCGTCAGAGCCGCTGCCGAAGCTGTGCAGCACGTGTTCTGTACCGGTCGTACTCACGCTAAAGACCGTTCCGTAGCCGTAGGTGCCGCCGCCATATGTCGTGCTGTAGAGTGTGCCGTTCTCGTCGATCAAGCTTGCAGCGGGAGTGCTGCCGTCGGGGGCTGCGCCGAAGCTGTACAGGACCTGCTCCGTGCCGGACGCGGTGATGCTGAAGACCGTTCCGTTGCGGTAGGTGCCGCCGCTCTGCGTGGTGCCGTAGAGCGTGCCGTTCACGTCGATCAAGCTCGCGTCGGGCCCACGACCATCAGAACCGCCAAAGCTATGCAGCACCTGCTCCTTGCCCGACCTCGTGATCCTGAAGACCGTTCCGAATCCGGACGTTCCGCCCAACGCTGTGGTGCCGTAGAGCATGCCGTTTACATCGATCAAGCTCGCGAAGGTCCAATAGCCATCGGATCCGCTGCCGAAGCTGTGAATCACATGCTCCGTGCCGGTTGTACTGATGCTGAAGACCGTTCCGACTTTGTTAGTGCCGCCCGAATACGTAGTGCCGTAGAGCGTTCCCTTCACGTCGATCAAGCTCGCCTGCGGTCCAGCGCCGTCCGAGCCGCCGCCGAAGCTGTGCAGCACCTGCTCCGTGCCGGTTGTACTGACGCTGAAGACCGTTCCGTCCCCGTCCGTGCCGCCTGCAGCTGTGGTGCCGTAGAGCGTCCCGTTCACGTCAATCAAGGCTGCTTCGGGTCCATAGCCATCGGTGCCGCTAAAGCTGTGCAGTACGTGCTCCTTGCCGGACCTCGTGATGCTGAAGATCGTTCCGTCTCCGGACATGCCCCCATAAGTTGTGGTGCCATAGAGCCTCCCGTTCACGTCGATCAAGTTCGCCATGGGCCGGCCGCCATCAGAGTGGTCAAAGCGAAGCAGCACCCGATAGGACGACGGGGCGATGCGAGCCGGCACTTGGGGTATCGCGCCGGGCGCGCCGATCGGCAACTGTGCGCCGCACCCCGCTAGAACGGCGATAGCCGCGCAGAGCCTCAGTGCAGACCGACCTCCGAGCAGAGCGGACGTGACTGACCCCGAGACTCGCATGTGGGCTCCTCCTCCAAGATGGCTGCCGCTTACGACAAAAGCGAAGCCCATCATACGCGAACCGAGACCGTCGCGCCACGGACATGCGGACAAGCGATGCAAGTATCTCCGGCTTCGTCGCCTACGAGATCGTGTCATCGAACGCTCCGCTTCTTGGCGGAAAGCCTTGGAAGCGCATAGAAAAGGCATGGCCCGACGCCACTAACTTTCAGCAAAAAACAAAAGCGCTCGAAGAGAGGACCGTCATGGAATTCATAGATGACTCCCTATATCCCGAAAACATGGACCCACTCATAATTACGGCTGCGCCGTATGGGCCGTCGTGGATACCAGGTGATGCCGATATCCCGGTAACCTGGAAAGAGCAAGTGCAGACCGCCATCGATTGCCAGAACGCTGGAGCCACGCATCTGCACATCCACGTGCGCAACCCCGCGACCGGGCAGCTTTCGAAAGACTTCGAGCAGTTCAACGAATTCATCGGCATGCTGCGCCAAGCCGTCCCTAAGATGATCCTGTCGGTCGGCGGCTCGATCTCATTCGCGCCGAAGACCGACGAGGCTAAGGCGAAATGGTTAGACTACGACACGCGCCACATGCTGACCGAGCTCGACCCTAAGCCAGACCAAGTCACCATCGCGATCGGCACCGGCATGATGGACCTGCTTCAAATGTGGAGCGAGGACGACATCAAAGGAACGCATCTCGAAAATAACGAGAAGGCGCAGCAAGCCTGGGCAGGCTTGTGGGCCGACGCCGGCCCGGCGTTCTACATCGAGCACCTAAAACGGCTGCGCGCGAACGGCATCCAGCCGTATTTCATGCTCGGCTACGTGCACCAACTCGAGATCGTCGAGCGGCTTATCCGCAAAGGCCTTTACATGGGCCCGCTCAACCACTGTCTGGTGGCAATCGGCGGAGGCGCGTGCGGCCGCAATCCGTTCGACTGGATGGAATACTTGCGGCGCTCCCCCCAAGGCTCAGTCCTCTGCTGGGAAAACACGATGCGCGGTGTGATCCCGATGTGCGCTATGGCGGTCGTCCTCGGCATCCACTGTCGGCTCGGAAACGAAGACAACATCTGGCGCGTCAAAGGCGAGCGCTTTCCCTCCGTCAAGCAAGTCGAGCAAATGGCCCGCTTGTCGGAAGCCTACGGTCGTAAGGTCGCGACCGCCGAAGAGGCGCATAAGCTGATGAAGACCGGGGTTTGGTACGACAGCATCGATGAAACTCTCAAGCAGCTCGGCATGACGCCCAACCGCAAGAGCGGTGAGCCTGGATTCGTCACCTGGGAGACTGCGGGAAAGAAAGGTCTAGCCGCCGAGGCGTCCGATTCGCACCCCATGGCCTACTGTATGGTGCCGGCGGAATAGCTTCGTGCCTTCATCGGTGACGCACTTCGAGATCTACGCCGAACAGCCCGAGCGACTCGCAGAGTTCTATCGCGAACTATTTGGTTGGAAGATCGACAAGGCGACGGCGGTGGATTACTTCCGGATACGGACGGGATCGGGTGATGATACGAGCGTTCAGGGCGGGCTCCTCCACCGCCCGATTCCCGGACCGCGCAGTTGGGTTCACTACGTTGACGTTGAGTCTATTGATGCGGCGGTAGCACACGTTGTCGCACTCGGCGGTAAGGTCGTGCGCCCCAAAGCGGCGGCTCCGAAGACGGCTTGGTACGCCATCGTTGAAGACCCGGAAGGCAACATTTTCGGCATCTACCAGCGTGACGCGACCGCCTTTCCCGCGCCCGAGCCCGAAATTTGATGGCGGACTTCGTACGAGCTGCCCGAGTCGACCAAGTCCCCGTCGGCAGGGGCTGGCCCGTTACCGTAGACGGCAAAGAACTCGCGCTCTTTAACGTCGACGGCACGATCTACGCGATGGACGATACGTGCTTGCACCAAGGGCTCTCGCTGGCAATGGGTGAGCTCGACGGTCCGATCGTGACATGCCGAGGCCACGGCTGGCGCTACGACGTGAGGACCGGCAACACCACGCACGTACCCGATTATGGTGTGGTAACCTATCCGGTAAAGATCGAAGGTGACGACATCATGGTTAGCCTGACTCCAACGAGATGACCGATTTTCTCTATCAGTCTAATCCATGGATCCTGCCGGCGGTCATGTTGGTCGTGTTGGGCCTGGCGATAGAGGTGCCCTATCGCCTGCGGGCCGTTGTGTCGCTAAAAAACCCGAACTTCGATCCCGTAAACGCGCTTCAGGCCGGACTCCTCACGTTAGCGGCTTTCGTTTTAGGCCTGTCGTTTTCCCAAGCGTCGGCGCGTTTCGATGCGCGCCGAGCGGTCGTTATCGCCGAAGCCAATGCCATCGGCACCGCATGGCTCCGCGCAGACCAACTCGAACCCGCAGACTCCAGGCGCTTTCGCCAGATATTGACTGACGCCACCGCCGCAGGCCTGGTCGCCTATCAAAGCGCTGACAATCCGAAGTTGACGCAACAAACAGCCGCCCGGACTGCACGCGACGAGAATCAGCTGTGGGGCATCGCGTCCTCCGCGATGCACGCGCGAGGAACGATAGGACTCTCCTTGCTTATGCAAAGCGTAAACAATCTAATTGACGTTCTCGCGCAACAACGCCAAGCGCTGGCCAGTCACGTGCCGACCGCCATCGTGGTCCTTACGCTCTGTTTAGTTACGCTTGGCGCCTTGTCGTTCGGCGTTCGCTTTGCGCTAGACGGGGCGCGCCCGCTCGGGCTCAGCATCATTTACGTCCTTGCTTATGTAATCGTAATCGAAATGATGGTCGATTACGACCGCCCGAAGACCGGCTTCGTCTCGGTCAACCTAACGCCGATGACCGAGCAATTACGCCAAATGCAAGGCGGACGCTAAAGCTTTGCACCGACGCCAAGCGCGTAACGAGCTATACGCATCACAATAGCCCAAACGGAGTAAGTCTCGCGTTAAACATTCCCGCCACCGGCGCGGCCACGTGGGCTTCGCTTGAACTCCAGAGCGAAAAAAGCCTTCACCAGCGTTTGACGCTGGGCAGCGAAATCGTTCTGAATGAGCTTACAGGAGCGAGACGGAAACGAGTGTAGGGTGGATCCTCGCTCTCTTTGCAAGGCCGCATGTCGTCGATAAGCTTCATCCGCCCAAATCCGTCGACGGATATCTGTGCGCTCTTGAAGACCTCCACCTCGAGAATCTCATCATCGAGCGCGGCGGCGAGCCCTTCGGTAACATGGTGCTGGAAACTGCTCCCGAGTGGCTACTGACGATCCGAGCGCTGGCCGTCTGGGGAGCGCGATGCGGAGCCGGTAGATTTGCCATGGAGTACGCCATACGCCACGCTTTCGACGATATCGGTGCGCATCGCATCTTCTGTACGAGTCCGTCGGCTTTCGAGCCGAGGGACTGTACCGTGACGGCTTCCGCGACGAATCGGGTGCTTTCTGGAATCTCGTGCCCTACGGCATGCTGGTCGGCGACCTATCGCGCAGACGACGGCCGCCCTAAGCGGCTGACGGAGCCCTCACTTCAGCACGATATCGAGCGTGATCTCAACGCTGCTGCCGATCGTCGGATCCAACCGCGTTCGAGCCATCCCAAACGCATGACGGTCGATCTGCGTCTTCGCGCGATACTCGGGATGCTCGGGATCGCCGGTCACCGTCACGTCGAGCTTTTCGGGCTGCGTCACGCCGTGGATGGTAATATCCCCGTCCATCTCGAACGCCGCCGGCCCCGTTGGAACGACCCGTGTGCTCGCAAACGTCCATCGCGGGAACTTCGCGGCATCGAAGAAGTCCGGCGACTCGAGCGACCGATCGCGGTCCGGCTCGCCGGTCGTGATGTGCGTCGCATCGAGCACCGCGACGGCACTTGTCGGAATCACGGCGCCGGGCTCCAGCGACACGTCGCCGCTGAGAATCGGAAGCGTTCCGGTGACGCGCTCGACCCAAATGTGCGCCACGCTAAACTGCGCGCTCGACTTAGCCGCATCGATCGCGCGCGGCCCAGGCGCCGCGCCTAACAGCGCGCAAACAAGCGCCAGATGAACAAGCATCGCGCCGCGCTTCTCAGTACGCAATGCTGAACTGCGCGTTCATCGTATTGCCCGTCTGAGGCTGCTGCGAAATTACGTCCTCGACCGTGAGGCGCGTGTTCTCCGTCGGCCCGTAACCGGCGAGCAGCACGCCGTCGCGTTGGAAGCCGCCGTTCGAATTGCCGGTCCCTTCATATCGGGCCTCGGCGAAGAATTGCCGGTTGAAGGCGTAACGCAGCTGCTCGAAGCCGCCGCTCGACGTGCAACTCGCAATGTGCGGAGTCACGCAGTTGGAGTCGGTTCCATCGATGAGCACGGCTTCGCTCGAAAAGCGCGTCCATAGCCCGTACGTGAAGCCGAAACCGACTCGCTGGAAACGATCGAACGGCCCGAGCGTGGTAGGCCGAAGTCCGTCGTAACGAAAGGCGCTTAGCGTGAACGCTCCCATCGCATCCTGCAGATAGGTTTCGGTATCGGCGCCGGTCGGCGCGAGGTCGCTCTCACGGTCGTACCCGGGCCCGGTAAACAGCTGCAAGTTCAACCCTCGCAGCGGATCGCCGACGCCCAGTCGCGCGCCCAACTTCGGATCGAAGAAGTCAAACGGATTTGCGCCCACGGTTTGCACGTACGGCGTGTAGTTTTGATACGAGTCGCGAAAGGTTTCCGGATCGACCGGCAACGGGAGCGTAAACTGGCCGCCCTGCAGGTAGATTGGAATGCGCGCCTCCCACGGATTAACGCGCTCGCCGATCCACGCATCGCGTAAGAGCCCCGGCTCGCCGCCGTCGATCACGTACTGCTCGACGAAGAAGTTCGCGCGCGATCCGATGGTCGCCGAAGTGAACGCCTCGACCTCATCGACGATCGCTTTGGGCAGTCCAGCGCCGTTGGGCCCGCTGCCCTGATACTCACTCGAATCCACGAAATTCGCCTTGACCGAAATCGGAAACGCCGGCCCCGACGAGACGCCGGGAAATCGCTCGCCGTAGGCCAAAAATGCCGCGCCGAACGCATTGAGGTGCGGTACCACCGAGTGGCACTTTTCGCACGTCACGCCATACTGGTGCGCAAAGAGCGGAATGGCGCCGGCGGCAGCCGGTTCGCCCACGAGAAGCGCGGCCCAGAGGGCTGCCGGCCACTTAAGCATTCCTCACAAGCTACTTAGGCAAGCCTAATATCCCTGCCCCCATCGCGTGTTTGAAATGACACGACTGACCGTTTCTTTCGAGAAAGGCGCCGCCGAGCGCCTTACCGAGCTGGCCGAAAAGTCAGATCGCAGCAAATCTGATGTTCTTCGTGAAGCCCTCGCCCTCGAGGAGGTCTTTCAGAGATACCGCGGGCAGGGTGGAATCTTCATTGTGAGGACCCCAGATGGCACGGAGCGCGAGATCGTTCGGCCCTAGACAGTGGCTGAGGAACCCATCGACGACAATAGCGGGCGAGATCGGATTGCTCGCTGGCCTTCTCGGCTCACCGCACGACCGCAACAACGGCTAACGCTCCGCGGAGGCGGAGCTAGGCGCGCCGCTACGTCGGAGGAACGCTAACCGTCACGCCGGCGGGGTCGTAGAAGCTTGAGTACAGCTCGATTCGCTGACCGCCGGCCGGATAGTCGTAAAGGCCGAGGTGGCGTACGGTGGTCGCCCGTTGCGTTGCCACGATCTCGTTGCCGGCAATCCAGTAGCGTGGCGTGACCGCGAGGTTTCGCAGATGAACGACGCCGACGACCTTCCCAGTCGTACCGGACACCTGAAAGCGGTAGACCTGCCACGCTTTTTCCCGCAGCCCCAAGACGCCGATGCTCATGTACTTGCCGTCCCACTGCACGCTGCCCGGCGCGAAGCTGGCAAACTTGCTCAATTGTATGTTCCGAACTTTGCCTCCGCCGTTCGGCAGTTCGGCGAGGATAAAGTTAAACGTGCTCCCGAGCACGCCGTCGACAAAAAAGTTGCTGCTGTCGTCGAAGCCGCCGCAAGTCGGTTCGAATCCAAGCTTGTGAACGATCGGCTTTCCCTGTCGCGCGCCGGGCCAAATCTCGATATCGCCGTAGGCGCTACGCGGGCTGCCAAATCCCGCGAGGTCGCCGGTCGCGGGGTCGACCGCGCAACCCTCGATGTAGTCGCGCGTTTGCAACGTTTCGATCGGCTTGGTTCCGCCGTGCGCGAACTCGTAGAAGAACGACGCGCGGCGGCTTGAGTCGTACGCGCCGATCCAAACATTGCCCGCTGCGTCGGAACAGATGCCCTGCGGTAGTCCAACGCTCGTGATCTTCGCCACGAACTTTCCCTGCGGGAACGTGAGAACGCTCACGCCGTCCGAAGCGCGCCGGTTCGCAACGTAAAGCAGATCGCCACTCGTCGCCGTCAGCGCCGAACCGCCGCTCGCAACCGGCAACCCATTATGCGAGCCGCCGCATCCCGCCAGCAAAAGAACCGCTGCAAGGGCCGCCACAGGCAGCCGGCGACCTGCAATTCGCATGATCTCTCTCCTCGTTATTTTGGTGCCACGCTGATCGTCATTCCCACGGGATCGTCGAAGCCCGAGAACACGTCGAGCGCCTTGCCGCCGCCGGGATACTCGTAAAGGCCAATGGTGCGAACGACCGCGCCGCGCTGGGTCGCAACGATTTCGCCGTTCACGATCGCAAACTGCGGCCAACCAGAGAGTTGCTGCAGATGCACCATGCTGGCGATCTTGCCGCGCTCCCCCGAGACCTGGATGCGATAGAGCGAGGCCGATCCGGAGATCGTGGCCGTGCCGAGCGTGACGTACGTACCGTCCCATTGCACCCCGCCCACGGCCCACCCCGAGTTTCTTCCGATGATGAGGTCCTTAAAATACTTCTCGCCCTTCACGAACTCACCCAACGCGACGCCGTCGCTCCCGACGCCGTCGACGAAAAGATCGCCGTTGTCGTCGTACGCGCATCCGGACGGAGGGATCGCGACGAAATAAACGTTCGGCCGGCCTTTGCGTCCGCCCGGCCAAATGTCGACCACGCCGTCTTCGGATCCGCCGTAACTGACCGCGGCGAGGTTCCCGGTCGTCGGATCCACCGCGCAGGCGTAATCGTAGCGGCGCGTGGTGCGAACCTCGACCGGGTTCGTTCCGCCGTGCCGGAACTTGTAGATGTTAAACGGGCCGTTTCCCTTTCGGAACGTCGTCATCCACACGTTGCCCGACGTATCCGAGCAGATTCCGCGAACTCTCCCGATCTGCGTGATCCTCGCGACCAGCTTTCCTTGCGGGAACGTGAGAACGCTCACGCCGTCGGAAGCGCGCTTGTTCGCAACGTAGAGCAGATCCCCGCGCGTCGCAAGCGGCGCTGCAACACCGCTCGCAGTCGGCAACCCATTCGAGCCGCCGCATCCCGATAGCACCGCGATAACTCCGGCAACGGCCGTCACCGGCCGCCAGCGCACTGCAGTTTTCATGATTCTCTCCCGCGTTATGAAGGCTGTACGCTGATCGTCATTCCCCTCGGTTTGTAGAAGCCCGAGAACACGTGGAGCCGCTTGCCGCCGGCCGGATAATCGTACAAGTCAATCTGCCGAACGGTGTTCCCGTACCGGTTCGCGAGGACCTGACCACCCTGAATCCAAAAGGTTGCCGGACTCGCGATTTGCTGCAAGCGCACGCTCTGGACGACCGTGGCGCGGTCGCCGGAGATCCGTACGCGATACAGCACCGGACCTTCCGACTGAAAACCAGCGCCGACGACGATGTGCTTGCCGTCCCACTGGACGCTCCCGGGATAGCCCGTGGGCTTGTTCAACCGAATGGGCATAAAAGTCTTACTGCCCTTCGTTAGTTCCTCAAAGATGAAGTCGCCGCTGTTCACGATGCCGTCGGCGAAGAAGTTGTGGTGGTTGTCGAAAGCGCCGGAAACCGGTTGGAACTTCGTGTAATAAACGATTGGTTTGCCTCGTCGCGCGCGGGGAAACACGTCGACCAACCCCGCCGAACCCGCGTCGGGGAACCACGTCGCAAGATCGCCCGTCGTCGGATCGATCGTGCAGCCCCATGCGCCGCCGGGAACGCGGATCGTTTCAACCGGCTTGGTTCCACCGTAGTAGAACTTATAAAGGTAGTACTTGCGAGTCGAGTCGTCATACGCCGATACCCAAACGTTCCCCAACGGGTCCGAGCATGCGCCGGTCGGCGCGCCGATATTCGTGATCGTCGCAACGAGCATTCCCTGCGGAAACGTGACAACGCTCACGCCGTTCGTGGCGCCCTCGTTCGCGACGTACAAATAATCGACGATGGAACTCTGCGGCAACGAACCAGCCTTCGATGAAGCCGGTTCGAGCGACGTTGCCCCCGGTAAAGCGCGCATACCGCATCCGGAAAGCGCCGCGACCGCCACGGTGGAGAGTAGAACGCGTCTCAGAATCAAGCTCTGCATCTGCTCGTACCTCCGAATTTTGTTGACGCTGGTTATACCATATAGCGAAAGTTAACTCAGGTCTAGATTTCCAAAAGCGAAATCGACCCAAGAAAGTTAACCTAGGTCACTAAATTAGCGCGCGCTAAGGCCGGACGCCTACCTAGGCCGTGAACACGATGTGAACGACTTCGCGCCCGCCGAACCCACATAACCGGGCCGTTACCGTTTGCATGCTACCCTAGGGTTTCGAGCTGAGGTCGGGCTTCATCGTGTCGAAGCTAATTGGTACGGAGACGTGCTCCATCACGATCAGCCACTTGCCGTTGATTTTGCGCAAGACGTCGGTCACTCGTACGGTCAGCGCCACGTGTTGACCCTTGGTCGTCGTCGCGGTGAAGGACTGAACGCTGTGCGAGTACGCAACGTCGCCGCTGATGGTGAGGCTCATCTCGCTAATCCCGAACGACGGAATCGTTGAGCCCTTAAAGCCGGCGAAAAGACTCTTCCAATCGGCGCGATAGCTGTCCGAGCCGACGTGCTCGCGCGGCATCCCGACGTCAAAGACGAACAGGCCCGGGCCGGCAACATAAACCGACATAATGCCGTCGAGATCCTTATGCCGAAATGCCGTCGTGAATTGCTGGTACAGCGCGGTGATCTGAGCGTTGTCGTCGGAGGCCGCCCGCGCCGGCGGGCCTAACGCTAGCGACGATGCAACGACCACGGCGAACAGAGCGATAACGGTCCACTTCATGAATCAACCTCCAAGCGGTATGGGTGCTGCGCACGTTCGCGGAAGCCTGCCAAGGCGAGGCATTGCGATCGTCGGCAGCCGAACGCCGCCCGCGGAGGCGGAGACGTTCGCCTACGACCTCGCGCGTAACCTCGGCGAGCCGATCGTTAGCGGCCTCGCTCCC
>Ga0070733_10001123_pt1 | contig 20353 bp, 15 predicted proteins | sample Coa_R1_9_FD_66450 | JGI IMG/M metagenome (GOLD analysis project Ga0070733, IMG submission 66450) | Surface soil microbial communities from Centralia Pennsylvania, which are recovering from an underground coalmine fire - Coalmine... | ecosystem: Environmental > Terrestrial > Soil > Unclassified ... | reverse complement strand
TCCAGTTTCGGGAAGAGCGGCGCGGGAGTCGGCAAATGCAATCCCTCCGGCACGCTGGTGGGCTGCCAGTGAACAGCGCTGACATCGCCCTCGAAGCCGAGGTAACGATGCAACTTCTGCGATGAGAATGGCAGGTAGGGCCAGAACATGATATGCAGCCCGCTCAATACCTGTAACATTACATACAAGGTTGTTCCTGCTGCTTCGCGATCAACCTTGATCTGCTTCCAGGGAGCCTGCTCGTCCAGGTAGCGGTTGGCCGCGCGCGCTACTGCCATCGCTGCGTTGATGCCTTCTTTGAAGTGGCAATTGGCAATGTTATGCCCGACCAGCGTGAAGCCGCGATCCACCTCCGCCAGGATTTCGCGGTCCACCTCACGCAGCGCCTGCGGCTCTGGCACGATGCCATCGAACCTGCTCTGTAAGAACGTCAACGTGCGATGCACCGCGTTGCCATAGGTGGCGACCAGTTCGTCGTTATTGCGGCGAATCAATTCCTCGTAAGTAAAATCGGTGTCGCGCCCCTCGGGAGCCGTTACCGACAGGTAATAGCGCAGCGTATCGGCCCCGTAGTGGTCCAGCACATCTTTTGTCCAGATCACATTGCCCCTGCTGGTTGAAGCTTTCAGGCCGCTCATAGTCATAAACTCGTTGGCAGGCACATCGTAGGGCAGATTGCGATTGCCATAGCCCATCAGCATAGCAGGCCAGATGATGGTATGGAACGGAATATTATCCTTGCCGATGAAGTAGTAGGACTTTACCGGCGGAATGGTCTGATCGGGAACCCACCATGTCTTCCAGGCTTCCGGCGTTCCCTGCCGCTGCGCCCATTCCACCGATGCTGAGAAGTAGCCAATCACAGCATCGAACCAGACGTAGATACGTTTATCCTCGTATCCGTCCAGCGGGATAGGCACGCCCCAATCCAGATCGCGCGTGATGGCGCGTGGACGCAGTCCCTCTTTCAGCCAGCTCATGGCAAAAGTAAGCGTATTGGACCGCCAGTGATCTTTTCCTTCCGAGAGCCATTGTTGCAGCGGCTCCTGGAACCTGGGCAGGTCAAGAAAGAAATGTTCCGTCGGGCGAATCTCCAGTGCAGCCTGCTTGCTCCCGCACAGGCGGCAGTGCGGCTCGATCAGGTCTACCGGGTCAAGAGTGTGCCCGCAGTTGTCGCACTGGTCCCCGCGCGCCTGCGTATAGCCACAGTAGGGGCATGTACCCTCAACATAGCGATCTGGCAGGAAACGTTGGTCGGTCGGGCAATAGGGAGACATCATCGTATCTTTGAAGAGATAACCCTTATCATAGAGCGTCAAAAAGAAATCTTGCGTGATACGGTAGTGATTTTCAGTGCCTGTCTCAGTATACAAGTCCCAGGACATACCCAGGCGATTCCACACCTCGCAAATCTGGCGGTGGTAGCGCGCCACAAACTCGCGCGGGTCAGCGCCTTCGCGCTCGGAGTCAACCAGGATGGGCGTTCCGTGTTCGTCACTGCCAGAAACCATCAACACCTTATTTCCCGCCAGGCGATGATAACGGGCAAACGTATCAGCAGGGAGATAGGCCCCTACAATCTGACCAACATGCGTAGAACTTTTCGCATAAGGCCATGCCACACACACAAGAATATGTTCATTCATTCGATATTCGTCTCCCTCGGAAAAATGTGTCTAAAGTCAGGGTGAGCGTCACTTCGCCCATTATAACATGAGTGGACAAGTATCCCGCCCATGTCGCTTGTGAATTATTGCCGACGGCGAGTGTTTGGCTTCCAGGGCGACCGCAAAGGTCGCCCTGGCAATCATTCGCTTGTCTTTTATGGCATCGATAGCGTATAATCAATAACTACCAGCGTGCCTCATATATTCAAAAACGCAATGCATAAGGAGGAATTATGCAAACGCTTACCTACGCCAATGTGATCGCATCCAACCCAAGCTACAGCGCAAGACGCTATACTGCGCGTTTGCCTTATGCTATTGCGGCTCCCGCGCTTGGAGGTCTGGTACTCATCCTGTTCTTCTTCTTACTGCCCTGGTTTTCTACTGGAGAACCGGCGACCGCGATTGGTGTTTCCGCTGCAGGTGACCCGGTGAATGTGTCGGCTATCACCCTCGGCACAACTACCCTGAACCTTACAAAAGTTATCGCAAAAAGTGATGGCAGTGGAAACGTGATTGTGCATGATAGCTATAGCTTTCCCTTTATCTGGGCAATTCTGGTTGTGGGTTTGGTCCAGGTTGTGCTGGCTTTACTCCTCTTAAAGGATCGCTTATTGTATCGCTGGTTGGCATTGTCCATCCGGCTCAGCTTCGCGGCCGCATTTCTGTTTGAGCTAATTTTCTTCGCTAGCAGTTTCTTCCTGGCATACTTGAATATCAAATCCGCTGGCGGTCAAATCGCCACTTTCCCTACATCGGGCTTGTGGCTGAGCTTAGTGGTAACCATTATTACAGCTATCACGGCTCTGATTGTCATGCCGGATCTCGGTTGGTGCTATGCTCTGGCGAGGAATGATATGGCGCGCGGAGTCAGAATCGACGAATTACGGGCGAGCAATGCCGAGAGAGAGCGCCAGTCAGGAGCCTCGGACTGAGAGAGCAACTGTTTAGTTGCCGATGTAGCGCGCATAGATCGAACGCGCCACCATTTCGTTGTCTGTCCCTTTGATGATCGCGCGGGCGTCGGGAAACACCGTCACGTCGTATCCGTCAACCAGCAAACGCAGCAGGTATGCATTGTATGAAACCTGCCCAACCGGGCGCAGTCGTTCGGCAAGGTCAGAGAATTTAATGCTATCACCTCGCTTGCTGCTGCGCACCTGAACCGCGTCGCGCCCGCACAGGCTGGTGCTGCCTGTCCCACTCAGCGTATCGAGAAACTCATAATGGTGCTGGCCGCAGGTGGGGCAATCTGGATAGCGCGGCAGTTCGATGCGTTCGCTCGTATTCTCCCATACATCCATCCAGAACATAGCCCGGCTGGCTTTCTCGCTCTTTAGCAGTATTTTGAGCGCCTCGGTCGAAGCAACGCCTGTGATGGCCCCCACTATGCCGTTCAAGATACCCGCAGTATCGCAGGTCGCGGTCGTGCCGGGCAGCGGCATCTCAGGGTAAATGCAGCGCAGGCAGGGTGTATCGCCGGGCATGATATTCATGGTAACGCCATAAGAAGCGATCACCCCGCTATAAATCCACGGGCGTCCATATTTGACACAGGCATCATTGAGCAGGTAGCGCGTCGCAAAGTTATCCGTCGCATCCAGTACCAGGTCTGCGTCCTGCACCAGCGCCTCAATGCCGTCGGCGTTGATATCTTCGACCAGCGCCTCAATAGTTACATCGCTATTGATACGACGCAACTTCTCGGCGGCAGCCACCGCTTTGGGGAGCCTGCGCGCTATATCTTCCTCGTCGAAGAGTATCTGGCGCTGCAAATTGTTGATTTCAATATAGTCGCGGTCAGCAATCACCAGCCTTCCGACGCCTGCGCGACAGAGATTATTAGCCAGCGTCGAACCCAACGCGCCGCACCCGACCACAGCCACCGAGGCGGCCCGCAGGCGTTCCTGCCCCTCTTTCCCAATAGGCTTGAACAGCGTCTGTCTTGAATAGCGATCTTGTAATGGTGATACCTGTGACATTACGTTGTCTCCATCAGTAGAGCTTAGAACCAATCTTTCACCTGTATTGTAACACAAGTCGAGGATTACGCATGGCGGTGTATTCTTAAAGAGGAGATATGCCGATGGTAATTATGGTATCGGGGATTATAGTGTGTTGGCAGTCAGGTGTAACTGTGTTACAATGCTGAAAGGCGACGGATTCATTTGGAAAACAGTTTGTTAAGTAAAACAACCAATCGGCGCGGAGACTCAATGAAAAAAGTCCTGGTGATCGACGACAATCCGACTATTGTGGAACTGATCAAGTATGCTGTGAACCTGCAAGGGGCCTACGATGTCGTTGTCGCCTACGATGGCGTACAAGGCCTGGCGTCTGTCTATTCGGAGCGACCGGATTGTGTCATCATCGATGTGAAGATGCCTCGTATGGATGGATATCAACTCGTGCGTTGTTTGCGCGGTGATGCGCGCACCCTGGATATCCCATTAATTATTCTGAGCGCCATGACCCGCGACCAGGATCAGATGACGGGCTATCTCTCCGGCGTTGACGAATATCTCATCAAGCCTTTTAAGCCAAGCGCGCTGAATGCTGCTATTGAGCGGGTGCTCCGCCTGACTCCGGCGGATCGGCAGAAGCGCATGGATCACCTGGTGCAAACGCCGGCCGAGCGGGAATGAAGCCTCTATGGTGGTAGTACACATTGCAGAGATTTCACAAGTTATACGCGCTTCTGGTTGATAGCGACGCTGGAGCACACCTAAAGCTGCAGCAGGCATTGGACGATAGTATTTTGCTACGCAGCGCGACCACCGTTGCCGAAGCCCGGCAATACCTCGCTGAGAGTGTACCCGATGTGCTGATATGCGAGGCGTGTATCGGCCAGGAAAGTGGACTTGAACTCTGCCGCTACATCCGTAGTACCCCTGCCCTGTATTTTCTTCCTGTTATGCTGCTGACTTCCCTCGCAACTCTGCAGGACAAAGTCGCGGGATTTGAAGCAGGAGCTGACGATTACGTCGTAAAACCATTTGATGCGCGCCATTTAGTGGCGCGCATCCGTTTGCTTTCCCGTATTAAACGCCTGGAACAAAACCAGGACTGATGCTGTTGCCTACCCTGGGAAGTGGCAGGCGGCATAGTGGTTGGGACGCTTCTCCTCCAGGGGCGGAGCAATTTCGCGGCAGATATCCTGCGCCTTCCAGCAGCGTGGATTGAAATTGCAGCCGGCGGGCGGGTTCACCGGGCTGGGCACATCACCCTCCAGGATGATGCGTTTCCGCTTGAGTTCCTTTTCAGGATCAGGCACCGGGATCGCCGAGAGTAGAGCCTGGGTGTATGGATGGAGCGGATTATCGTACAAGTCTGTACTGTCCGACAGTTCTGCCACACGTCCCAGGTACATCACGGCGACACGGTCACTGATGTGTTTCACCACCGAGAGGTTGTGCGCTACAAATAGAAATGTCAGGCCGAAGTCGTGCTGCAAGTCTTCCAGCAGGTTGAGCACCTGCGCTTGAATTGACACGTCCAGCGCGGATACCGGTTCGTCGGCGACGATAAACGAGGGATGCAGAGCCAGGGCGCGCGCGATTCCAATGCGTTGTCGCTGACCACCACTGAACTCATGCGCGAAACGGTTCATAAAGAACGGGTTAAGCCCGACAACTTCCAACAGGTGCGCCACCTCTGTCTGAATTTCCTGCTTACTGCCCCGGTTAAAATTCTCGAGTGGTTCCGCGACGGTCTGCCCAATGGTGAAGCGAGGGTTGAGTGAGCCGAAAGGGTCCTGAAAGATCATCTGCATCTCTGCGCGCTTCAAACGTATCTCGTTAGGTTCAAGCGTCGTCAACTCGGTTCCATCCAGCTTTACGCTGCCCGCTGTTGGCTTAATCAATTGCAAAATCGCGCGCCCGGTCGTCGATTTGCCGCAGCCGCTCTCACCTACCAGGCCCAGTGTCTCGCCGCGTTTGACAAACAGATCAACCCCATCAACCGCTTTGACATGCGCTACCGTGCGATTCAGGAGACCCCCCTTGATAGGGAAATACACCTTCAGGCCCTTGACTTCGATCAGCGTCGTGCCTGTTTCCGCCGCTGTCTCTTGTATTTCTTGTGCCATACTACTCTCTTTTCCCTAGTCTGGATAGAAACAGGCCGCTACTTGTTCGCCACGACCAACAAGCGTCAATTCTGGTCGTTCTTGCCGGCATCTGCTCTGCACTTTGGGGCAGCGTGGCGCGTAAGGGCAGCCCACAGGAGGATTAAGCAGGTCCGGCGGCTGACCCGCAATGGGATTGAGTTTAATGCCGCGCTGGTCATCCAGGCGCGGAATAGAGTGCAGCAGACCCACTGTATATGGATGGGCGGGCGTTTCATAAATCTGCCTCACCGGGCCAGATTCTACAACATGTCCCGCGTACATTACATTCACATAGCCACACGTGCCTGCTACTACTCCCAGGTCATGGGTAATCAGCATTACCGCGGTATCGAATTCTTTTGACAGGCCCTTAATCAGTTCCAGAATTTGCGCCTGGATGGTTACGTCAAGCGCCGTAGTCGGCTCGTCCGCGATCAGCAATTTGGGGTTGCATGCCAGGGCAATAGCAATCATCACGCGCTGGCGCATGCCGCCGCTAAACTCGTGAGGATAGTTCTTGGCGCGTCGTTTGGCATCGGGGATGCGCACCAGGTCGAGCATTTCGACGGCGCGTTTCCAGGCCTGGTCTTTGTTCAGCTCTTTGCGGTGACGGATCACAGTCTCTGATATCTGGTAGCCGACGGTAAACACGGGATTTAGCGAGGTCATGGGGTCCTGGAAGATCATCGAAATTTTACTGCCGCGCAGGTCCGTTAACTCATCCTGGTTCTTCTCAAGGATGTTTTCGCCGTTAAAGTTGATTTCGCCGTCGACAATTTTGCCGGGAGGATTCGCCACCAGGCGCATGATAGAGAGCGCGGTGACGCTTTTGCCACAGCCGCTTTCACCTACCACTCCCAACGTCTCGCCCGCCTTTATCGCGAATGAGACATCGTCAACTGCCTTGACGACCCCGCCACGTGTGAAAAAGTAGGTCTTGAGATGGTTGACCTCAAGTAAATTTTCTGTCATTCTTGTCACTCCGCTCACTAATCTTTTGATCGAGGGTCAAAGGCATCACGCAGTCCATCGCCGAGGAACGAAAAAGCTAGCACAAGGATAGCCAGCACAATTGATGGCAGCAAGACCTCCCACGGGAAAACCTCCAGACTGCCGGATGCATCAGAAATCATCAATCCCAGGCTGGAGCCTGGCGACTGTACACCCAGGCCAAGCAGGCTCAGGCCGGCCTCACCAATAATGGTGCCGGAAATGTCTAACGTGGCGGCGACAAACACGATGCTGAACAGGTTCGGGATAATGTGACGCATAATGATTTTGTAATCACTCGTTCCCGCTGTGCGGGCTGCCTCGATAAACTGTTGCTCTTTGAGCTGAAGTGTTTGCCCGCGCACATAGCGCGCCATCAAAGGCCAGGCGGTGAAGGCCAGGGCCATCGAGACCAGTAGCAGGCGCGCATTCCCGTTTGCCCCGATAAGTGGTATGTTGGCGAATGCTGTATCCGCCTCCGTTCCAAAGATACCCGTCAGCAGGATGGCGAACAGCAGGCCGGGGAAAGCGAACATAATATCGGTGAAACGCGCCAGGACCTGGTCGATCCAGCCTCCATAGTAACCGGCCAGCACGCCGATAGTAATGCCCAGCACGATATCAACGACTTCTACCAGCAGAGCCACCGTGATTGAAACAAGCAAACCCTGCATCAGACGAGCCAGCATGTCACGACCGATGGCATCTGTGCCGAGCCAGTATTGACTGGAGAAGAGTTCATTTTCGCGATCCAGTTCCTGGTGGAAAGGATTGTGGTAAAGCTGCGGCCCGATCTTCCCGAAGAAACTGCTGTTATAGGGGCCGCCGATGTGCTGGTAGATGAGAGGGCCAAAAATGGGGAGCAGAATGAAGAAAACGATCACGCCCACGCTGACCATGGCGCGTTTGTCGCGCCGCAGGCGTCGCAACGACTCCTGGAGGGGCGTAGGCGATTTCTTAGGTTTTTGTCCGGGAAGAATTACCGGTTCCTCCGGTTGTTGCACTATCGTCGCAATATCGCTGTTCAGCGCCTCATTCTCGACCAGCAGAGGCGACATCGTCGTATCTGGTTGTATCACTCCCGGAGAGGCAAGCTCAAAATCTTTATCCTTCGTGTCCATCTATTTTACTTGCCTCCTATTCGGCTTTAATGCGCGGGTCTACAATGCTGTACAGGATATCCGAAATCAGGTTTCCTACTACGACGGCAACGGCCAGCAGCACAACTGTAGCCTGGATGACCGGGTAGTCGCGGTTAGTGATGGAGATAATGGTCTGCTGCCCGATGCCGGGAATGTTGAAGATGGTCTCTATGAAGAATGCGCCCGTCACCAGCAGGCCAATGGAAAGGCCGAAAATAGTAACGAGTGGGATCATCGCATTGCGGAAAGCATGGCGGTACACTACGACGCGCTCGCGCAACCCTTTCGCGCGCGCGGTGCGCACATAGTCCTGGCGCAGCACTTCCAGCATGCTGGTGCGAGTAATGCGAGCGAAGAGGGCGGTGCCGACCGCCGCGAAGACCAGGATTGGCGCGATCCTGAACTGGATATCGCTCCAACTGTATTGCCAGGCATTGCCCCAGCCTGCGACGGGCCAGGTACCCCCGGTCGAGTTGTCCAACCATACGATGACGACCTGGGCAAAAATTGCCAGCACGAACGATGGCAGTGCATACATAACCAGCATAAGACCCATATTGACAGTGTCAACCCAGGTGTTAGCTTTGAGCGCAGAGATGATGCCGATCGGTATGCCTACCAGCAGCTGAAGAATGAGCGCCCAGAATGCGAGTTCTGCTGATACTGGCACTCCATCTCTGAGGATGTTCCAGACAGGATAGTTTTGCTGGTGAAACGAGAATCCGAAATCGAGTCTGAACAAATGAGTGAGGAAGTTCCAGTACTGCGTGTACCAGGGAAGGTCCAGCCCATAAGAATGTTTGAGCGATTTGTAAACTGATGGTATGAAGTGATTGCCCAGGAGTTCGCGGATGGGGTCGCCGGGAGCAAAATATCCCAGGATGAAAGTAATAAAGGTTACACCGATGACGACGAAGATCAGCCCGATGAACCTCTTAACCAGGAATTGAACCATAGTGTACCCTCTACTCTCTTGTTCGCGCTTGCGCTGATATGAGAGAATACTTCAATTGTCTTCTCTTTCTAGTGGTACAATTTTCGTTCTTTATGCCTCGCTATTGAGAACATCTACGCGTTGGCACGCTTCACATAGATTACTCTCCTCCTGCATGAAGGCAGACTCTACGGGGATAAACTTAATCTAATTGTATTTGACGGTTTCTTGCTTGTCAAGCATTTCTCGCGGCGGTTGTGCTTATGCGGGCAGATGCCACAAAGGGGCAGTAACCATCATGATTACTGCCCCCGTGCTGTTACGCGTCAGCCATGCACGATGTCACGCTTAAGCGCAAGCTATGCATGCGTTAAGAAGTTACCGACGCGCAGGGCTTGTCGGTCGAGATGAAGATGTGGGCCCAGTCATCCGGCGGGGTCAGGTTATCGGCGTTATCGACCACACCCTGTACGCAGGGCTTGCGCAGGCCGAAGGCGGTCTGCTGTTCCATCGGCATCCAGGCAACGAAGTTAACCAACTGCTGCTCGATGGCATTGTAAGCCGCATAGCGAGCGGGGCCGGCGGGCATTGCATCCGCCTGCTCCATCTGCTTTTGCAGCGCCTGCTGCGCGGCAGCGTCGGGGCCTTTGTTCTGGCCGAAGTTCATGCCGTTCTCACCTGCGCCTTTGTCGAACAGGAGGGTAGTCCAGTCCTGCGGGTCAGGATAGTCGGCAAGCCAGGCCGGGCCGCTGAAGAACTGCAGGGGGTCGTTGACGCCCAGAGTTGTGTCGCCGATCAGCTTGTTGAATTCAACGTCGTTGGTCTTCACGCTGATGCCCAGCACAGTCTGCCACATCTGCTGCATGGCCGCGACTTCGTTGCGCACTGCCTGGTTACCGGTACTGGAGTAGGTCAGGGTAATGGGCGGGAAGTTCGCAGCGCTCGCGTACCCCTGGGCCTGCTCGCAGGCCTGCAAATCTTGCTTCGCCTTCGTCGGGTTGCCTGCCGTGCTGGTGGTGCCATCCGGGCCGGTCAGGTTCGCATCATAGCCTGGCATCCCGGCTGGAACAATATGGTTGGTGGCAACGAAGGCGCCGTCCCAGACGGACTTCGCGATCAGATCCTTGTTGATCGCCAGCGCGAATGCCTGGCGGCAGGATGTGACGTCAAAAGGCTTCTGCAGGTAGTTCATCGAGTAGTAGTTGATCGCCAGGATGGAAACCTGGAAGAAGTCGGAACGATGCTTGTCGGTCGCGTAGTGGACGAGTGGAACGACCGTGTCGTCGACCTGGTTGACCTGGTATGCCGGGTAGGTAGTGTCCTGATCTTTATAGAACGGGTAGATCACTTTTGACAGCTGCGGCTTCGGGCCGTAGTAGTTGGTGTTTGGCACGAAGACGATCTGCTTGTTGTGCGTGTATTGCAGCACCTTCCACGGACCCGCGCCGCCCTGGCCGCCGTTATCTGACAGGTGATCGGTCCAGGCGGTACCCCACTTCTGGACAACGCTCTTTTCAACCACGTAGGAGCACGAATAGGTCAACGAATCCAGGAAGAAAGCGGCCCTTTGGGTCGCGACGATCTCAACAGTGTTGGGGCTGGGAGCCAGCAGGCTATCGCCGATCAGGGTCTTGACCGTGCCGGCGTTGCGCGCGGTCGCATCTTTGATGTAGCGCATGTAATATGGCGCGGTGCCTGATTGGGTTTTAGGATCAAGCGCGCGGTCCATACTGTAGACCACATCAGCCGATGTAAGCGGCGTGCCATCGCTGAACATCAGGTTAGGCTTCAGTGTGAATGTCCAGGTGACGCCATCGGGCGCAAGGCTGTAGGTCGAACAGAGCTGGCATTGTACTTGAAGTTTGTCGTCCAGCTGTACCAGGCCCGTAAATACATTGTCGATAGCATATATTGAGAACGCATCCGTCGACAAAGCGGGGTCGAATGTCGCAATATCGGGTGTGCCACCCTCCGCTGCACCGGAAATGAAGACCTGCTGGTCCTGTGGCGCTTTGGTATGTGTCGAGGTTGGGGTCGTACCTCCTGGACTGCTGGTGCCACCGCAGGCTACGACGAGCATGGCTACCAGGCAGAGGAGGGTTGGGAGAAACCCGGCCTTGAGTTTCTTTGATCGCATGTGTAACTTCTCTCCTTACATTGTCTCAAGACAACACTTGATGTGACGTTGCTCTCTATAATACGAGAGATGGTACTACCATCCGCTTTGTAGAAGACTGGCCACCTTACCTCTGAGGACGTCACCTCCTCACTTACTCTTCTAGAAAGAATAAGCTATGGCATGTGCCAGGTTTCTCTCAACCCTCCTTTCACAGAGCCTATCGTGTTCAGGATGGCAGCCCGGCATACGCTTGATCGCGGCGCTTATCCAGGTGTGCCAGGGTTCTCCAGTACAGGCTTTGATTATCAGGCGTAGATGCCTGCGTGTTCACACGCACCGACATTACCAGTAAGATATGGTAGGACACTGATGACGACGCCTCGCGCCTGGTATGCGGAGAGGCGCACGTTGCTACGGATTCGTAGCGATGCTGCATCAACATACAGCGATGAACCGCCTGCATGCACGCCAGGTTGCAAACGGTGGCATATTGTTACTACGTCAATGCCATTTGAAAACTCACAGCCTAGAGTAACATAACATCAATGCTGCTCAATGTAAATACTGGCCCAATCATCGGGCGGGATCTGTCCCTGGGCGTTGGGTACCATGCCGATTACATAGGGCTTGAGCAGGTATACCTGCGTTACCTGCTCCATGGGCAGCCATGCCACGTCGTTTACTAACTGCTGCTCCGCCTTTTGGTACGCTTGCTCACGAGCCTGCGCCTGGAAATTGGCATCAGCGCTTTCAAGCAACTGCTGGGTATGCTGCTGCAAGGGGGCATCCTTGCTGTAGTTCTGCCCGTAGTTCATGTTATTATTTGGGATCCCTGTATCAAACTGGCGCGTCAACCAGTCCTGCGGGTCGGGATATTCAGCGACCCAGGTCAATCCCCACATTTGTATGCCCTGTGGGTTGTTGGTCGCAGCCGTCACTTCGGCGAGCAAGGTATTATAATCAACCGCGACAGCCGTCACGGTAATGCCTAGCGCTTTCTGCCACATGTCGATCATAGCGGTTACTTCCTGACCGAAGTTGCTTACTCCGCTCGCGTAGATCAATTTGATGGGTGGCATCTGTGATACGCTCGTCCAACCCTCGGCTTGCAGCCCCTGCATCAACAGTGTTTTTGCCAGCTTCTCATTCCCATTCAGGTTCTGTGTGCCATCCGGGCCGGTCAGATGCGGGTTATAGCCATCCATTCCCTGGGGTACGATGTGGTTGGTGGGTACGACCGTCCCATGCCAGACCGTGTTGGCGATGGCGGTTTTGTCGATGGCCAGCGCAAATGCTTGGCGTATCTGGATGTTGTCAAATGGTTTGACCAGGTAGTTCATGGTGTAGTAGTTGATCCATAACTGCGGCACCTGGTGAAAATCCATGCGTTTCTTATCATTGGCGAAAGTGGAGACTGGCACCCCGCTAGCATCGACGACGCCTTTCTGGTATGCGTTGTACGCGGCTGCATCCTGTGCATAAAAGGGAAAAATCACCTTTTCAAGTTGTGGAGGGACATCATAGTAAAAGTGATTGGGGGCAAAGTCAATCTCTTTCCCACGTGTATAATTCGTGATGCGGAACGGCCCTGCGCCGCCGCCATTCGTCAGGTGATCGGTGAAATTCGCGCCATAGGTTTCGATCAGCTTCTTTTCAACGACGTAAGAGCATGGATGTGTAAGCATCGCCAGGAAATAGGCCGATTTCACCCTGGTTTGGATGATGATCGTATTCGGGTCAGGAGTAATCAGACTGTCGTTGATGAGCGTGTGAATGCTTCCGGCCAGCAACTTATCCGAGTCGCGGATCAGGCTGAGATAAATCGGCGCGACCGTAGATCTGGTGGTTGGTTGCAAGGCGCGATCTATGCTGTAGGCCACGTCAGCCGAAGTCAGCGGTATGCCATCGCTAAATTTCAAATGCTTTTTCAGATGAAAAGTCCAGTTCAAACCATCGGGACTCACGCTCCAGTTTTGCGCTAACTGTCCTACTACCTGCTCTTGATCGTTGAGTTGCACCAGCCCGGTAAACACCATCTGTATAGCAGTGATCGACTGCGCGTCATAGGCCAGCGCTGGATCGAAGGTGGTGATATCCGAAATACCCGTCATAGGATCGATAAACACCTGTTTAGAAGGAGGCGCTTTGACAATTTTAGGTTCTTGAGGAGTAGCATTTCCCCCAAATAAAGTGCAAGAGGTCAATAAGAGCATCAGCATACACATCATAAAAATACGTTTGTGCATAGGATTCCCTTCACAAAAGTTACCCACCAGGCATTAACCAAAACATAATGTAGGTAATTACAGCATAATAGACGATGGAAGAGCTCTAATAATTGCATCAGGATACGAGGGACGAGGTTGGTTGGGATGATGGGCAGGGACCCTTGTGGTCGCCCTCGTCCCTCGCGAATGTATCTTATTGCCGAACGACGGCGCGCAGCGCCACGTGCAGCAAACCATCGGTATTGGTGTCGCGCAGCGCGGCAGGCCATGCCATAAATTCTTCGCCCGCCGCCTGTGTGATCTGCAAGGTGTGGCCCTGATCGGCGGCAGCATCCGCTTTCGCTGCAGCAAGCGCAAGGATGGCGAACATGGCGCGCGAGTCGTGTCCAAGCTGAATATAGCGGCGCGCAGTCGCCAGCGCTCCATTGAGGTCCTGCGCTTCCAATTGTTCGCCGAGTGTTTCGAGCAGCGCTGGCGCAATCAAGCCGCCGCCCAGGATATTCGAGCGGGTTGCGCTGGCCTGAGCAGCGCTCGCTTGCGCTGGCTGTTCAGCCTGCTCAGTATAGAGGGCATGCAGATAGCAGGCGGACATAAACAGCAAAGGCAGCGCCTCAACTTCTTGCACCTGGGTCAGCGCGAGGCGTGTCGCGGCAGTGTAGAGCAGGCCATGCGCGGTGTCAACAAAAGCCTTGCGATCAGCATCGCCTACTCGCTGTACCAAATCGGTCGCGGTCAGCGCGAGCACCGAGCCAATACCGCGTGAAGAAGCCCCATTTTTCATGAGCGCGTCGAACACGCCCTGGCAGATCTGCGGCATAGAGGCATCGCTGAGAATCAGGCGGCGCAGTGGCAGCGCGTTTTCCTCTTTCGGCGCGGCCAGGCGCGTGCGGTAGCTAGCCAGGCTGTGCGATGGTTCTGCGAGGAAGCTGCGCACTGTCTCAACCCAGACCGGCTCTGCCGTTTGCACCGGAACATGCGGCGCGAGCCAGTGAAGTATGTTCGGCGTGCGCGTACTCCACTCAACAGCATCGAGCAGCTGGAAACCTCGCACCGCAAACATGAACGGGTGTCCTGCTTGCTGAAAGGTGGTGGAAACAGCGTCGTAGAGGCGGATGCACAGCGTGCGATAATCTGCGCCTGTGCCATAGAGACCAAATAGCAAACGCTCTACCGTGTGCGCATCATTCTTAAAGACAGCTTCGTGCATCTTCGAGCCGACCGTTTGTCCCTCCGGTAAATCACTGGGGAAGAGTGGCTCTGGATAGCTGACCTGCTGTCCCTGGGCCGCCTGCACAGCTGGAATGGCTGCAGCGGCTGCCTGTATTAACAGTGGAAGTTCGCGACGGTGATCCATGGGATCTTCGCCGAGCAGGTGTTGCAGGGAGACAAACCAGCGCGACATCATGCTGGCAGCAGCAAGTGCCAATATAACGTGGCCCTCGCTATCCCCCTGCGCGGCCACTATGCCGATGCGCCCGATCAACTCGCTGGCTCCCGCCCCTCCTGCAACCAACTCGCGCGCGATACCCGTCATCTGGTCTCTATTGCCTGCAACTAACGCGTTCACAAGTGGAGTAATATCCGTATTCATTCCTACAGTTGGCATATCGTTTCAACCCTCTATCCACCCCATGTGGGTGGATGCAACTAATTTTGTAATTCTCGAATAGTACGCTCAATATTGGGAATGTCCGCGTATTCCTCATCGAGCAGTTTGTATCCCCGTTCGAGGTACAATTGCGCAAGACGCGAGCCGCGCTCGCCTGTTTCTATTGCGGCATCTATCAACTCCGCGCTGCGGTATTTTTCGGGCATGAGCCTGGCAATGTGCGTCATGCGTTTGCGAGTCTCCTGCAGCAGATTGGCATCATTCCCTTCGATGGCATAACGCGCCACTCCCACCAGCTTACTCAACTCCGCCAGACGCTGGCGATCGTTCATGGTCTGGAGCAGCAACTCTTCTGCATCCAGATCATCCAGTGGTACGGCCTCAACTTCCGCTGGCTCAATGGCGCCTAACTTTGCAAAGGTCGAGGCATAGCTAACATAAAACTGCCCGTACTCCTGGCAGCCCTGGGCCACCATTTGCATGCGCGCACCCTCATCCCTGGGATTGATAGAGCCGAGATCAACCATGTCATCGTCGCGCCGTTCCGCTAGTATCTCCAACTGTTCCAGCGTGCTTCCCTCTTCCAGCATAGGCGGGATCGGCATTACAGGCACATTGGTCGCGTCCTGTAAATCCTCCGGTGACAACTGTGAAGCCAGAAATGAGGGAAGGTATTTCGCGAGCGACAATGGAGTCGGGGGAACAACACAGTAAGTTGCAAGCACCGAACGCGAGTTGCTGGTACTGCGCGCGATAAAAATGGCATGCCCCTTGGGAGCCTGTGGATCACCGCGTAAGAAACGTATCGTCATGACGAATCCTCTCTGCCGTAGCGATTATTTCATTCAATATGTACATAATCGCGCCCTTCTATAGAGTATCACGTAGTTGTCTCAATCGCTTCACCAGGTCTTTGTTTGCTACCACCTCTGTTTCGGCTAAGTCTTCACCGGCGACAGGTATCTGAGTTTCATGTGCTTTTATATAGTTTTTTACAGCAGAAGAGCCGCCCATACGCGCAAAAGAAGCCAGCGTTTGTCTTGCCTGCTCGTCCTGATTAAGCAGCATTTCGGTAATGGCGGTTTGCGCATAGAGCTCAGCATATTGTTGTAAGAATATGCGCAATTGCTCTGGTTCGCGCAGTGTATTCATTACGCGTATTACCGGCGCAAGCGCGCTCGCCAACTCGCGGCGCGCCTGTTCCAGGTTGCTCTGCTCCGCGTAGATGCCAGCAAGCTCGTAATGCGCATCTGACTCGCCCAGCGGCTGTTGTTGCTGCATGTACAGCGCCAATGCCTGTTCAAAATGGCTGGCCGCCTCCTCAGCCTCGCCGGTGCCGCGCCGCGCCAGTCCCAATGCAAACTGCGCGTCAGCCTGCCCTACCTGGTCGTCGCTTTGCTGGAAGCGCGTCAACGCTCCTTCGCACCGTTCTCTGGCCTGCTCCCATGCTTGCTGTCCGATCAAAGTTTGCGCGACTCCAAGCATGGCCTGCCCTTCTCCACTGGCGCTTTCTGACATCTGGAACTGGCGTCCGGCCGCGAGGAACGTGTTTGCTGCTGCTTCCAGTTCACTGTGCGACAGGCGAATTTGCGCTAATCCAAGCAGGCTCTCCGCTGATAGCAAAGGTTCTTGCTGCGCCTCGGCCTGGCTGTGCGCTTCCTTGAAATGCGCCTCGGCCTGGACGAAATCACCCAGCGTGAGCCACAATTGACCTTGAACAAGTGAGGCCATCGGTTGGGCTTGCGACGGCGGCTCGATTTCCGCCAGGACGCGCTTTGCCTCGTCTACTTGCCTGAATGCCTCATCCAATCGTCCATTGAATATCGCCAGGCGCGCCCGGCGTATCGCCACGTTTGCCAGCTCGCGCGCTTTTCCCGGTGATACCAGTGCAGCGGCCAGTTGCTGCGCTTCTCGATAAGCGTCTTCCGCCTGTGATGTGCGCCCCTGCCGGCAATACGTATCGCCCAGCCCACGCAACGCAACGCACTCGATGTGGGAGTTGTGGAGTGTCTGCGCCAGTTTATGCGCCTCTTCAAAACTCTTAAGACTGCTTGACAGCAAGCCGCGCTGCAATTGGGCTTCACCAAGCGCTGCCGCAGCTTCAGCCTGCCCGATACGATAGGAGATAGCTTTATAGGTACGCAGCGAACGTTCCAACATACCGCTGGCATAGGAAAGCTGGCCCCGGCGCAGGTTGATTTCTCCTAGCAACTGGTTAGCGTGAGCCGTCCCTAATGCATTACGCATAGCGGTATACTTTTGTTGCGCCACTTGCGCGCTTGTCAGCGCCTGTTCAACTTGATTGCGCAGCAGGGACATTTCAGCCAGTCCAAGATTACCATCGGCCTCGCCAAGCTCGTATTCTATGGCACGCGCTACCTCGATCGCCTCCACACAGGCATCGGCGGCCTCATCGAGGCGCAGTTGATCGAGATAGACTCTCCCCAGTCCGAGCATCGTGTCCGCAACCCCAAATGTATCCTTGCTGGCGCGATAGACATCCAATACGTGTTGGTATTCAGCAATCGCATCCTCAAAGCGCCCTGCCAGTCGCTGCACATCCGCCAGGCTGCGGCGCGCGTCGGCCTCGTTGGTGCTATCATGCGCGACGGTGTAATAGGATGCAGCTCTCTGATAATGTTCTGTCGCCGCTTCCATGCGCCCGCGCTGCATTTCGATATGTCCCGATGCCAGCGCGACGTTGCCCAGCCCCTGGGCATGATCTAGCGTCACATAGAGATTCCAGGCATTCTGATAAGCTTCCTGTGCATCATCCAGGCGTGCCTGTTGCCGCTCCACATGGCCCAGCGAAAGCGCCGCCCCCGCCTCATTCAACGGACGGTTCGCCTGATGGTATAACTTCATCGCTCTCTGATAGCTGTTGGACGCTTGCTCCAGCATATTATTTTGACGCTGCGCATCAGCCATCAATGCGCGGCTATCTCCGGCGCGTTTGAAATCACCGGCTAGCCTGAAACGTACTTCCGCATCGTTGAAAGCCTCGATTGCGAAATCCAGCTTGCCATCCTGGAATGCCTCAATGCCATCCTGAAAACGCTTCTCCGCCGTTTTAACGTCCTGTGCTGCCATGTCGATATTATCCTTTAATCGCGCCATGCCTCCATACGTAATGACGCGATTTTGAGTTTTTGTGTCTCTCTTTGCGTTTATTGTAGTTCGTTGTCAGAAGAAAGTCAAAGCGGGAGATATCAGGCTTGACAGAATGTATGTGGTAAGATAATCTCTAGACACAAAACGGCATCATGTTCTGATCCAATAACGTCATATTTGGTGCAAAGGAGTTACCTCATGCATGAAGACACCCTGGCGCGCGTTGAACTCTTTTCCAGCCTGGATAAGAAGGACCTCCAGGTTCTCGCTGGCAGTTGCCAGGAACGCAAGTACAGCGCAGGCTCCACGTTAATCAAACAGGGCGATTCTGGTGTCGGGTTATATGTGATCACCAGCGGGCATGGTAAAATCACATTGGCAAACAATCCTGATCGGGCGGAGTTTGAGGTGGGCACTTTTGGTCCCGGCAGCGTGATTGGTGAAATGGCTTTGCTGGATGACTTACCTCGTTCGGCTACCGTTACCGCCCTCGAGGATGTCACTGCTCTCCTGTTGCCTATCTGGGAATTTCGCACGACTGTCCGCAACCATCCAGAAATCGCATTGAAACTCTTAGCAGTTCTCAGCAAACGGCTGCGCAAACTCGAAAGTAAGAGCGATAATTAAAGCCATTTCATATCGTCGTGTATGTAGGGGCGACTCTTGCGGTCGCCCTGGTTGATTTTCGTCTTCCTATTGCCCTGGTTGATTTTCGTCGCCGTGTTTTACTTCCTATTGCCCTGGTTGATTTTCGCGCTCTACTCCCCTTTCTCGCGGCTCAGCAGATTCTGTATTTCCTCAAACATGGTTTCTACATCACCAAAGGAGCGATAGACGCTGGCAAAGCGGATATAGGCGATCTTGTCCATCTTGCGCAAGTGATCCATCACAAGTTCGCCTATTACATTACTGGGAACTTCCTGTTTCCCCTGGGTGTAGACTTCCTGCTCGATTTCTTCAATAGCGTTTTCGATCTCATTTACCGATAGGGGGCGTTTCTCTAAGGCTTTACTGATGCCGATGAAGAGTTTTTGGCGGTCGAACGGCTCCCGGCGCTGGTCACGTTTAATGACCATTAATTGCGACTTCTCAACTCGTTCGTAAGTGCTGAAGCGACCCTTACATTGTTCGCATTCACGGCGGCGGTGAATGGCATCACCGACATCGCGCGAATCCTTTACACGCGACTCGGTGCCTCCACAGAATGGACATTTCATCCTGTTTCGTTCTCCAGTCTCCAGAGAAGTATTTTAAGCAAAAACCTGCATCGATAAGACACAGTGATCCATCACATTTTACCACAGGTTATGCCTTATGCCAGGGCGACCGCGAGGATCGCCCCTACCATACGCGAAACGGCTTTCGAAGGCATTTCACATCATATATGGTAGGGGCGATCCTCGCGGTCTCCCTGATAATTGTGATTGTGATGGTCAGTGGCTGACCGCCACCTGTGCGTAGACGGCCTCTTGAGGTGATATTTTCCCTATATAGCCAGATCGCAAACGTGAACCCTCGCGCCAGTAGGCATACCAGTAGGGACCATGCCCCTGACCCTCGCGGCAGGTGCTGCATGATGTTTTGCCGCACTTGCGAAACTGCAATTGATAGGTGATATGCTGGTCATTGGGTAATTGAGTCATATTCCTCTAGCCCTTCCACTGTATAATAGCAACGTTTATCTGAATTTGTCACACACATTATACCATCAAAACGTGAACATTGTATGAATATTACTAGCAAGTATATTACAAAATATTCATTATGAAACAATAGACGCCATTGGCATGCATCAGATTTGTATACAGGATTTTCATATGCACCTCTTCTCCTATCCCTTCTAAATGGTGGTATAATGAGTGGTATAGCACTCCTACTATCCCGGCGTCGGAACCTCACGTTCTACTGGTTTTGTCATGTTGTTGAATTGGAAAGAAAAGGCAAAGCATGCAAATCATTATCAAAGGGAAACAGATGGATGTCTCACCCCGTTTGCGTCAATATATCGAACGCAAAGTACAACGACTTTCTCGCCTGGTGAATGAGGATGCCCGCATAGAGGTAACCGTTGCGGAAGAACAGACCCGCAGCGCGAGAGACCGGTACTCCGTACAACTCTCGCTCTCCAATAATACACACCCTATTCGGAGCGAAGTCAGCGCCGTTAATGCGAATATGGCGCTCGACATCGTACTGAATAAAGTCACGGCTCAGCTTGGCCGCCAGAAAGACCGGCAGAGCTCGCGCAGGCATCAGCCCTCATCATTGAAAGTACTCTCTCTTTCGCGCTCCGGCGATCTTACCGCGCTGGAAGATGAAACAGCGCATCAAGAGGCGCTCGCCGCTGACTCAATCGACGAGGAGCGCAACGAGCAAATCTGGTCGAGGGTAATGGAGATCCGGCGCATCGCGACAAGGCCGATGAACGACCAGCAGGCAATCGCG
>Ga0070733_10001122_pt1 | contig 20363 bp, 15 predicted proteins | sample Coa_R1_9_FD_66450 | JGI IMG/M metagenome (GOLD analysis project Ga0070733, IMG submission 66450) | Surface soil microbial communities from Centralia Pennsylvania, which are recovering from an underground coalmine fire - Coalmine... | ecosystem: Environmental > Terrestrial > Soil > Unclassified ... | reverse complement strand
GCTCGGTTTCGATCGTGTCCGGCTACACCTCGAACGGCGTTTGCAGCCCGCTGAACAACTACGTCTCGCCGACGATCCGTGCGTGGGGAACCCACATTCAGAACGGAACGTTCGCCATCACCGAGACGGAGTACTCGGACCGCACGCTCGGTTCCTGGAACGACAACCTGCTGATCGACTGCTATGCCATCGCTCTGGATGGCAGCGGCCACGGCACCTGCAGCTGCGGCAGCGGCGACTAATCTCGTCAGCTACAGCATTCTGCTTCAAAGGCCCGGGTTTAAACCCGGGCCTTTTTGTGTCTTCGCGCGAAAGCCGTTATCATCCGGGGCACGGCAATCATCCAATCTGGCAAGCTTTTCACCCGGTCGCCTGGAGGAACGCATGGCCCAATGCACCCACCTCAACCATATCAAGATCACGACCAGCTCCACGCACGTGTGCGAGGAATGCGTCAAGCTCGGAGACACCTGGGTTCATTTGCGGCTCTGCCTGGAATGCGGGAACGTGGGGTGCTGCGACTCTTCGAAGAACAAACACGCCACCAAACATTTCCGGCACACCAAGCATCCGCTGATGCGCTCGATCGAACCGGGAGAAGCCTGGGTGTGGTGCTACGTTGACGAAATCTCGCCGGGCGAGATTCGCGGGCAGAACTTTGTCGCACAGGCGGTGTAGACGCCGGAAGGGGGCGGCCCTTGGCCACACTTTTGTCCCGTCGGCGACGCGGAAAATCCGTGGCATGTCCCGGTTTTTCCCCGAGGCCTCACCCCGGCCATGAACCCAAAGGACCATGAGCGTCATCTATTATGACGCCTGTCAGTTTTCTCCCGCAGAGGAGCCAATGTCCACCTGGCCCGCCCCGAGCGCGCTCGACGCCCGCACGCAAGCGTTTCCGGTTCTGACGGAAGGGCAGAAGAATCGCATACGCGCGTACAGCAAAGTGCGCCAGGTCCATGAAGGTGAGATTCTCTTCGAGCCGGGCGACACCGAAGTGCCCTTCTTCGTGCTCCAATCCGGGGCGATGGAAATCGTGCAGCCTTACCTGGCGGGAGAGCGACCGGTGACAACCCACGGGCCGGGAAGTTTCACCGGTGAGATGACCATGATCTCCGGGCGGCGCTGCCTGGTGCGCGGGCGGGTGACCGCGGCCGGCGAGTTTCTGGAAATGAGCGCCGAATCGCTGCGGACTCTGGTGGCGCGCGACGCCGAGCTGAGCGAGATTCTGATGCGAGCCTTCATCCTGCGCCGGCTCGTTCTGATCAATCGCGGCCAGGGTGACGTCATCCTGATGGGCTCCCGGCACTCGGCCAGCACACTGCGACTGCGCGAGTTTCTCAGCCGCAACGGACATCCATACACCTACGTGGATCTGGATACCGACACGGACGTGCAGACGCTGCTGGATCGCTTCTCCATCCAGGCAAGTGAAATTCCCGTCGTGATATGTAACACGCGCACCGTGCTGCGCAACCCCACGATTCAGGAGGTGACCGATTGCCTGGGCTTCAACGTCAGCGTGGATTCGGGCCATTTGCGCGACGTGGTGATCGTGGGCGGCGGCCCTTCGGGACTGGCTGCCGCAGTATACGCGGCGTCAGAGGGCCTGGACGCGCTGGTGATCGAGCCGGAAACTCCGGGCGGACAGGCGGGATCGAGTTCGAAAATTGAAAACTATTTGGGGTTTCCCACCGGCGTTTCCGGGCAGGAACTGGCGTCGCGGGCGATCACGCAGGCGATGAAGTTCGGCGCAAAGATCATGGTGGGGCACCGCGTGGAAAGACTCAACTGCGATCGGCGCCCGTATCAGGTTTATCTCGATAACGGGGATGCTATAGCGACGCGCTCCATCATCATTGCGACCGGCGCACAATACAACAAGCCCGCCTTGCATAATCTGGAACAGTTTGAAGGTCAAGGGATTTATTACGGCGCGACCTACATCGAGGCACAGTTCTGCGGCGGCGAAGAGGTCGTGGTAGTAGGCGGAGGAAATTCAGCGGGGCAGGCGGCCGTCTATCTCGCGCAGACGGCGAGCAAGGTGAACATGCTGGTGCGATCGGACAATCTGTCCGACACCATGTCGCGCTACCTAGTTCAGCGCATCATGGAAAATCCGGCCATCGAACTGCACTACAAAACCCAAATCACCGCTCTCGACGGCAACTCGCGTCTGGAGCAGGTCACATGGTGTAACGGCGGGAAAAACGCAACCACGACCCGTTCGATCAGTAACCTGTTCATCATGGCGGGAGCCTCACCGCGAACTGGATGGCTGCAGGGTTGCCTGGCGCTGGATAACAAGGGATTTGTTTTGACCGGCCGCGATCTGGATCCCGTGCTGGCTGACGGAGCCGTCTTGACCTGGCCTCTGACCCGGGCGCCATTCATGCTGGAAACCAGCCTGCCGTGCGTGTTTGCAGTGGGGGATGTGCGCTCCGGGAACGTGAAACGCGTAGCTTCGGCGGTAGGAGAGGGTTCGATCGCGGTTCACCTGGTGCACCGCGCACTGGCAGAAACATAGCCGCAAGTAAGGCCTACAGGGGAATTTCGATGCTGGGAACGCAACCTCGCTCCGCCGTCGCTCATGAGTCGCCCGAAAGAACTGGCCTGCTTGAAAGAATGGTGCGGGCGCGCAAAGCGAGCGATGACCTCTTCCGGATCGTGCGCCCGGACTCGCTCTACGAGCGGCCGATTGCGGAGCGGCACCGAATGGTCTTCTACATCGGCCACCTCGAAGCCTTCGACTGGAATCTTCTGCGCGGTGCTCTGAGGAATCCGCCCGTGTTCCATCCGGAGTTTGATCGTCTGTTCGCGTTTGGCATCGATCCCGTGGGCGGTGGCTTGCCGACGGATCAGCCCGCGGACTGGCCCTCGATCGGCGACGTCCGGGAATATGTGCGGCGGCTCCGCGCAACACTGGATCAAGCCTTGAATCGGCTGGATCTGAGCCACGCAGATCTTGAGGCGGACGCTTCGCGCAGCGGCTTTCCGTTGAACGGCTTTTCGTTGGCTACTCTGCTCCAAGTCGCCATCGAGCACCGACTCATGCACGTTGAGACCTTGGCCTACATGCTGCATCAGTTGCCATTCGATCAGAAGGTTCGAGATTCTTCCGAGCCGTCAGATTTGAGTCCACGGGACGATTCGCCGGTGGCGAATGACCTGGCGGAGATTCCCGCGGGCGAAATCACGCTGGGACTGGCACGCGGCAGCGGGGAATTCGGTTGGGACAACGAATTCGAGGAGCATCGCGTGGCGGTGCCGGAGTTTCGCATCCAGCGTTACAAAGTTACGAATGCCCAGTATTTGGAGTTCCTCGAGGCGGGCGGTTACGACGCGAGAGAATTCTGGACGGACGCGGATTGGAATTGGAAGAACCAGGGACAAATCTCCCATCCCGCGTTTTGGAAACAAAGCGGCAATGGCTGGCTCCTGCGCTCGATGTTCGAAGAAATTCCTTTGCCCGCGAACTGGCCGGCATATGTGAGCCACGCTGAAGCTTCGGCTTACGCGAAATGGATGGGAAAACTTCTGCCCACGGAGGGACAGTGGCAGCGGGCTGCATTTGGCGCTGCGGATGGACGCGAGCGGCAGTACCCGTGGGGGAATGAGGCTCCCAGTGGGCGATTCGGGAACTTCGACTTGCGCCGCTGGGATCCCGAGCCGGTGGATGCTTCTCCCGACGGGGCGAGCGCTTTCGGCGTCCGCGACCTGCTGGGCAATGGATGGGAGTGGACGTCCACAAAGTTTGCGCCCTTCGCGGGGTTCCAGACGTTTCCTTTCTACCGTGGCTATTCCGCCGACTTTTTCGATGGCAAGCACTTTGTACTGAAAGGCGGCTCGATGAGAACTGCCGCCTGTATGCTTCGGCCTTCGTTTCGCAACTGGTTTCAAACCCATTACCAATACGTCTACGCCGGATTTCGCTGCGTGGACTAAGGCTCACTCCCAGGAGATTTTCGAATGCTCGTACAAGCGATTCCAGCCAACGCGGTTTACGAATTTGCATCCGAAGTGCGTGACGGACTGACCCGTTGCGGCCAGAAGGAACTTCCCTCAAAGTATCTCTACGACGATGTGGGCTCTTCGTTGTTTGAGGTAATCAGCCGGCTCCCCGAGTACGGACTCACGCGGGCCGACGAACGCCTGCTGCGGCGTCATGCGGCTGACATCGTGGACCGTGTGAAAGGAGCGGTCGCGGTCACGGAACTGGGCAGCGGAAGCGGGAAGAAGACGCGGTGGATCCTGGAAGCCCTCAGCCGCCGCCAGCGCACTTTCTACTATCCCATCGAAATCTCGCATTCCGCGCTGGTGATGTGCGAGCGCGAGCTTCGCGACATAGATTCGGTCAGCATCGTGGGCTTCGAGCGCGAATATCTGGACGGACTGCTGGAAGTCGCTGCCTGCCGCAAGCGGGGCCAGCACCTGTTGGTGCTATTTCTGGGCAGCACGGTTGGCAATTTCGACCGGGAAGCCGGCCGCCGATTTCTGCAGAGCGTGCGGAACATTCTCGAACCCGGAGATTCGCTGCTGCTCGGAACCGATCTGGAGAAGCCGACCGCTCAACTTCTCCAGGCCTATGACGACGAATTAGGCGTGACGGCTGCTTTTAACCTCAACCTGCTGGCGCGGGTAAACCGCGAACTGGATGCCGACTTCGATCTGGCTGAGTTCGTGCACGAAGCGCGCCTGAATCCCGAAGAGCGCCGCGTAGAAATGCATCTGCGCGCCCGAAAGACTCAGAAAGTGACCATCTCCCGGGCCGAATTGATCGTCGAACTCGCCGAAGATGAAACTATCTGGACCGAGAGCAGCCACAAGTATTCGCCCGACGAAGTCTTCGAGATCGCCCGGGCGGCCGGCTTCCGCTGCACGGCCCAGTGGCTGGACGAACAATGGCCCTTCGCCGAAAACCTGCTGATTGCGGAGTAAGGGGCGGCGGAAGCGAGTGGGGAGTTGATCTTTTGCGACCAAACCCACTCTCATAACGCTTCTCAAAACTGCTTCTCGCAGGATTACTCAACTCTAGTTCGCCACCGTTTGCATTGCAGTGCCGAGCACTTTGCCCGGTCCCGGTTGCTGGACAAAAACGACGAGACGAGCATTTTTCGGGTCTGTGCCCGGCTTGAGCTTGATTGCGATTTCCTTCTCGAACTTGTTGCCTTTTTCCAGCTTGCCAATCTTGCTCATTCCCTGCACCACGGCTACATGCACCAGATGCTTGCCGCCGTTTTCACCGCTCTTCACCTGTGACTCTACCCGGTTGAGTGCGACAGCATCGTAGATGTCAGCGTGGCGTCCCTGTGAGTCCGCGTCAACTTCGATATGTGCCCGCAACAGGGATGCGTTTGCCGGGTCAACAGTTAAACTGAGAATGTGCACCGGAACTTTCGGGACGCCAATCTCCTGCCGGAGTGTCTGGCTTACCTTCTGCAGTTGATCGAGCCGCGCCTCAACCGCGCCGTCGACAATAATTTGCGGAGTGTAGGGGGTATCCAATCCAAGCACCTGCTCATAAGCGGTCTGGCGTTCGGTCACTTGCGCCGAAGAATTGGGATCTCTCCAGCCATCGTGGTCCCAATAATCTACGTGCTCGCTTAGCACTATGATCTGAGCACCAGGCACGGGCTGCGTCGCCTCGACGTGCTCTATCCACTTATCCGCCGGCGGGCAACTCGAACAACCCTCCGAAGTAAACAGTTCGACCAGGATCGGAACTCGAGCCGAGGTTCCGGTCTGCGCTGCGAGGCAAGACGGTTGAGCAATGTGCACTGAACAGAAAATAAGAAGGATCGGTAAATATTGAACGCGCCGCATAGTTCCGTTCTACACGTACGGCTATCGTCTTTTCAAATTCACCGGTAGCGGTTCGTCATGCCCGCGGCCATGGAAATAGACCGCGGGTCATGTGCGATTGGCGTCGAGCGTCGTCTCGCCGGTGTGCGGGCGAGTGGCGTCTCGTATTTCAGTAAGCTAGAAGCGAACGCGAGCGCCCAGTTCGATCTGCCGATTGCCGCCAGGTTGCTCTTGCGCCGATCCGTTGTTCAAAGCGCCGAAGCCGGACGGGCCTTCGAAGAGAGCCGCCTGGGCATTGACGAGCGGGTCCTGCCACTGGTTATGGTTCAGGATGTTGGCGAACACGCCCTGAAACTCCAGACTGACGCTCTCCGTCACCCGGAAGTTCTTCTTGATACTGAAGTCCATATTCCAGTAGGACAGGCCATTGATAATGCCTGTTCCGCCGTCCCGATTATCCAACCCGAGGATCGGATTACGGAAGCTGTTAATCGCTGCCGTGCCGTTGGCAAATAGATTTACCGGCAACCCGCCGCTTGCGGGCCGGTTGTAGTAGGCATGACAACATTTGAAAGGTCCAACCGGCACAGCATTTTCTTCGCCAAAGAAGTTGCTGTTATCGCCGGCGCCGTATTCCTGACCGCCTCCGGTCGTGGTCAGAATCTCAATCGGAGAGCCGCTGCCCGCAGCGAAGATAGACGAGAACGTCCACCCGCCCAGCACCCTCCCCAGAAGTCCCTGCTGCCCTTTATAGAAGGGCGGCTGGTAGACAAAGAACGTGTTGTAGACGAACTTGCGGTTAAAGACCTGTTGGCCGTACATCGTATAGGGGTTAAAGGGATCGTCCGGAGTGATTTCACTGCTGGCCTGAACCACTGCCGCCGTTCCCAGCGCCTTGGCCCAGGTAAAGTTCGACTGCATGGTCAACCCCCGCCAGTCGGCCATCTTTACTGAGGCAAAGGCGCCATTGTAGTTTCCGAAACCGGTGCTGGCGTTCACTGCAACGCCCGAGGTCATCTGCGGTCCCAGAGGTCCCTGGACGGTATTCATCATGGTGTTGCCCAGAGCTTGTCCGTTACTTCCCAGACCGAACCCCTGACCGTTGCAAGTGGGGCAGCCTACGCCGCTGTCCAGATCACTCCACAAGCTCCACACTTGAGCATTCGTGAGGTTGAAGCCGGCTTCGTTCGCCACCACGGCGGCGGTGCAGGTGCTCGCTACACCGCCGACGTTGCAGTACGCCGGTTTCATGGCTGCCTCGAAGAATGGTTGCGCCGTTACCGCGGCCGGATTGGGCGCCCCCGCGCCATTGCCATTGCAACCGCCGCCAGCCAATCCCGCTACTCCTCCGCACAGTTGCAATACCACGTTCTTATACGCCTGGGCGAAGGACTGCCCGCCCAGCGTGGTCATGTAAGGAACGGCGTTCAGGTTTACCGGTTGATACTCGTGAGTGATTCTGCGACCGATGTAGCCAACTTCCAGAGTGACGTTGCGGCCTACCTGGCGCTGCACGGTCAAGTTGAACGAGTCCACCTGGCTGGGCCGAAAATTCGGATCCAGGGTTTCAGCAGTGGAGGAGGAAATCGCATTGTATCCGGGAAAGTCCGGCTGGGGCAGCGTGGGACTGGGCGGTTTCGCCGACAGCGGAGCAGTCATGCCATCCACGCCAATGCGGAAGGCGGTCGCGGGCGTGGCTGAGTTGGCCGCGCCGCACGTGCCGTTGCTAAGCGCGCCGCCGAAACACTGCACGGGTTGCATCAGGCCCGTGCCCAGCAGCGGCACCAGCACCAGATCCACTCCGTTTAAGCGCCCGAAGATGCGGCCATAGCCGCCTCGAATGACCGTATTTTCCCGACCGAACATTTTGCCGGCGAGAGAATCGCCGTCGAAGTGCGGGTTCCAGGCCACGGCGATGCGCGGACTGAATGAACCGTAGAACGGGTTGTATGGGTATTTCATTCCATTCTCGGTATTGCCTACCGTGGCAAAGCCGATCTCGGGGTTATACGACAGGCCCTGCAGAGCAGCCTTCTTCCGATTCGCCATGTACGATACAGAAGAGATTGGCTGGTCGGATTGGTCCACCAGTTCAACCTGCTTGCCATTCGCTTCCACCGGCGGCATTTCCAGCGTCCAGCCCAAACCGAAAGTCAGCGTGAACGTCGGCTTCATGTGCCAGGTGTCGCTGAAATAAGTGTTGTAGTAGGGAATGGTGCTCTGGTCGAAGGCCGGTGTAAGGGGCGGGTTCAGAGCCAGATTTGACCCGCTCCGGGTGTAGACAGTCTGGGCGATGGAAACGATGCCCAGCGCCGCTGCGACCAGGGACGGGCACCTGGGGATGTTGGGATCAGTAGTGCAGACCGAAAAGGGGGCTCCCAGTTCCGATCCCGGGTCTCCGTTTCCGAGCAGATACACCGGTTGGTAGTTGATGCCGCCGCCATTATCGGTGCGCGTGTGGTAATCCCAGTTGTGTTGATAAGTACCGCCAAACTGAAACAGGTGGTTGCCCTTCAACATGGAAATGTCGTCGCGAACCATCTGATCGTGCCCATCCCAGATTCGGTTGCGGGTGTTCTGCGTGTTTACGTTGTAGGGAGCCAGATCCTGGTTTTCGCCAGCGGTTTCGCCGCTATAGATTTCCAGGGCTCCGCCCAGCGTCGGGGTCTGCGGAGTATCTCCCTGCCGCGCGTAGGCCCACCAGTTCCGCAGAAAACTATAATGGAAATCATTGGTCGTGTTAGGAGTGATGTTGGTAGTCAGCCCCATGACTAACAGATGGGATTGCAGTGGTCCCTTGGCTATGGAAGCCGGGACGCCCAGCGTGTCGCCGGAAAAGAAGCCGCCGATATCAATCTGATTATCATTGTTCGAGGTCAGCTTGTTCCAACGGTAAGTGGACATGAAGTGCCACTTAGCCCCGAAATCGTGGTCCAGGCGTCCCACGGCGAAGTCACTCGTCGTGGGCAGACCAACGTTGCCTGTGAAACCCAGCTCGTTTGCCCCGTCGCATTCGTTCTGCGAGCAGGCCGCGTTCGACTTGGGTTCGTAGGCCTTCCATATCTGTTGAACCAGCGGGTTGATGCCGATCCCACGCGGGTCGTAGGTTGTCCCGGACCCGGGGTAAGTTGTGCCATTGTAGGTAACGGCATTCGGATTCAGGTTATAAACCGCGCCAGTTGTGGGGTCGGTTATGAGTCCCAGCTGCAAGGCCGGCGAGGCAACGTTCCTTTGAATCGTCTCGGAGTTGGGGAAGCGGAAACCTTCGTAATTAGCAAAGAAATAAGTCTTGCCGCCGAGAATCTCTTTCGAGACAAGCGGCCCGCCGATCGCCCCGCCGAAGCGGCTGTAATGGAAGCTGGGCAGAGGAGCCGAGCCGGGATTCAGAATGTTCTGGTAGTCGTTCTCCCAACTTTGAGACGACCAGTTGTTGTCTTTATAGTATTCATATGCCGTGCCATGCCAGGAGTTGGTTCCGCGCTTGGTGACCACCTTTACTTCGGCGCCGGCGGAACTGTTGAAATCGGCGGTCTGCCCGGCTGTGTTTGTCTTGAACTCCTCGACGCTGTCCTGCGGTGTTGGCAGCACGCCGGTGGGCCCGCCCACGCCTGCTCCGAGGTTGGTTTGAGAGGCCACTCCGCCGGTCGGGTCGCCCGCCATGCTGGTGAAGTACACGTTCTGGCTGCCGTCCATGTCGCTGGTATTGTCGCCGCCATCCAGCGAGAAGTAGCTTTGGTCGAGCACAGCGCCCGCGACGCTGCCATCCGGGGCCACGCCCGGCTGCAACTCGACAAACGTGCTGACATCGCGACCGAGGCTGGGCAGGTTATCCAGGGTGAGACTTGTAATGGTGTTGCCCACGGTGGCATTCATGGTCTGCAGTTCGGTCCCAGCCGTGGTGACCTCGACCACAACATTTCCGCCGCCCACCTGCAGAGACAGATTGAGGGTGAGGCTGACTCCGACCTTTACTTCCTGGTTTTCGCTCTTGGAGGTCGAAAATCCAGCCTTGCTGACGGTGATGGTATAGACGCCTGGGTTGACGTCCACATAGATATAGCGCCCCGACGCGTTGGTGGTCGTGTTGCGCGCGGTATTGGTCGCGCTGTCAGTCAGAGTAACGGTCGCGCCCGATACGACCGCGCCGGTCGGATCAGTTACGGTGCCGGCGAGAGTGCCGGTTGAAGTTGACTGCGGCCACGCAGGCAGAGAAATGCACAGACAGACCAAAAAAGAAAGAACCAGAGCCAACTTCGCGCTGCGGATGTACATTGCTTCCTCCCACCACCAGATTGAGTTTCGCGACTTACCGCGAGAAAATGGATGACTCGTAAATTCACATCACCGCTGTTGCGTGTTTGCAATTGGCGACCCACGGTGCGCCCGTAGAGTTTTCAAGCGGTTACATCAATGGTCAGGTTGGAGGGTATGAAATGCGGGAGGCCAACTAAACAGTCCTCACAGCGCATCTGCAGGGCATGAAGCAGAGTGTCTGTAAGACTGTCCCTGTGTCTTGTATGACTGCAACAAACGTAGATGAACTTTTACAATGTCCAGATTTGTGGAGATTTTTCCCCGACCTTTGACTATGGGAATTCGCCAGATGCATACTGGTTGGTATGTTAGCTATCAGAAAACGATCGCGACGCCGGCGGGCGACCTTGAGGGATCCGGAGCGCACTCGGGAACTGCTGTTGCAGGCAGCCTTTCAGGAGATCTACCGTTCGGGCTTTCGGAGCGCTGACCTGGATGCCATTCTGGCCGCAGCGGGGGTCACGAAAGGCGCGCTCTACTACCATTTTGACAACAAAGAGGCCCTCGGCTATGCGGTCGTGGACGAGGTCATCGCGAATAGCGTTCAGCAGAAGTGGGTGCAGCCTCTACGGAACGCCCAGAACCCCATCGATGTTCTGGTCCGCATTGTTCAATCCGAATCACTGAGGAGAGAAGACGTTCGGCGGGGCTGCCCCCTGCTTAACTTGTCTCAGGAGATGTCAGGTCTTGATGAGGGCTTCCGCAGAAGGACGGCGAAACTCTTTGGGGACTGGCACGACGCGATCGCAGACGCACTGCTTGAAGGACAGAAACGCGGGATAGTGCGGAGCGAAATAAACGCGTATGAAACGGCTACCTTTCTTATCGCAGCGTACGAGGGTTACGTCGTTTTGGCGAAGAATTCGCAGGACGCCCGGACGATGCAATGCGGTCAAAGATGGGTGCGCGACCACCTCGAGTCGCTACGCCCGCGGCGGAGCCGGACGCGGGCCGCGGGCTGCAAGTAGGCGCCCTTGGGTTGGTCCGTGCACTCTTTTCTGGGCATCGGTCGATTACGCGAAAACATAGGTAGTAATGCCCGGAGGTGGGCATTCTGCGGCCGAGGTGAGATCGGAGTCGGCAGGCAGCAGTTTTTCACCACGACGGGCGGGTTCGTCGGCCTGGATCCTCACAGCCCTCCCCAGAAGGTGCCCACTTGTCATGACATACATACTCGTTGGTATGATCGCGATACAACGCTCAAGCGGGATGGTGGCATCAGAATAGTCGGATCGTCCGATAATCCACGCAGAAAGGGAACTCTATGGGCCGAATGACATTCAAGATAATCGGACTGGCGGGCTCACTGCTTTTGGCGGGGCTCTACGCTAGCTTGCCAATGCAAGGGCAATCCAAAAGCGCCTATCTGAACATGGCTCCGCTCGATGAATATCTGATGGCGGATCAGAGCGCCGAGATCGCCTTAGCGCGGAGCGCGGCACCGGAGTCCATCTCACGCGACGCCGACGTCCTGGTCTTGGGACGGCACGGCTATGAAATCGCAGTCAAAGGCAAGAATGGTTTCGTATGCGCCGTGGAACGAGCGTGGATGGGCTCATTCGATGGGGAAGGTTTTTGGAACCCCAAAGTTCGAGGGCCGGTCTGCTACAATCCGCCGGCTGCCCGCTCCATCCTGCCGATGACGTACAAAAGGACCGAAATGGTATTGGCTGGTCAATCCAAAGCTCAGATCTTCGACGGTATGAAGACATTCGTGAAGACGGGGCTGCCACCCCTCGAGCCTGGAGCCATGGCTTACATGATGTCGAAAGAACAGTATCTTAGCGATAACGCCCGCCACAACTGGATCGCTCACCTAATGATCTATACGCCCCTCATGGACGGCGCTGCCTGGGGTGCGGATGTCCCACTTTCTCCTGTCATCCTGCATCCGCAGTTCAGGGGCGCTCCTGAACCGATCGACAATTTCATGGTTCCCACGGGCTGGTGGTCGGATGGAACGCCGGATCCTGTCAGATAAAAGCGGGAAAACTGCAAGTGGATGGATTGACAGCCTGCAGGGGTGCGATGGGCTTGAGGCGCAGGAGCAGCGGGAGAACGGGCAACGACGTTTTGGACAATAGTGATCTGCAAGTAAGAACCGCGTGCGAGGAACTGCCGCTGCCAAAGCGGCCTGCGCGGACATTTGCGCTGGGAAAGTCTGCTCGGATTGCGATCAAGGCCAAGCGGCGCATTCTCTTCATTGATGCAGCGGACGTTATCGCGGTCGAGGCCAAAGGAAACTATGTCTTGTTATTGCATACCTCGAGTTCGCACATGCTGCGAGAGTCCATTTCGACCATAGAGGAAATGCTCAATCTGCATGGGTTCGTGCGAATTCATCGATCTGTGCTGGTGAACGCGGCGCTGGTTGAAGAGATTCACCCATGGCCCACGGGTGAGTATGTGCTCCGCATGCGAGGAGGGAGAGAATTCACAGTTACTCGTACGTACAAAAAAAATCTCCAACTCCTGGCGCAGTTGTGGATCGGCGTGGAGGGTTTTGCCGGAGATTAGGAATTGAGCGCGAGCGGCGTGTCTAGTCTCGCCGCCTGGGTTTAAAGAGGAGCCGGTACGGAATTCGTACCGGCTTCTCTTTGCTCGGAATGAACCGAGGGTTGCTTTCGTTCCTGCCTAGAAGTGATACCTCAAGGCCAGCTGAATCTGCCGCGATCCCTGCGACGTGAATATCTCGCCGTAGTTGGACGCGCCGGCAGTGTGTTGTCCGCCAGAACCATGATGGCGCATCCAGGGCAGCATCCGCAAGCGAATCGAGTCGGCGGAGCTCAGGCCGGGCGACGCGGTGGCCTCGGAACGCGAACTCGCCAAGATTCCCGAGTCAGCCTGATGACGGCTCGCCATGCCTCGCCGGGACTGGAGCGGGACGGCGTGGGGCAAAGCCACGATTTATGTAGTAGGCCTGTATCGCTCAGAACGCCACCGGCTATTCATCCGCCGCTTCCGCTGAACACGAATTCCCGCAGCGCTAGCCACTCATTATCGGCGCGGCCTTCCCTGCCTTGGCTCTGCGCGGTTTTGTAGGGACACACTCGTTATCTTAACGGTTTATCACGGCAGAAGGTTGCTTGACCGGCGGACGGCGACCTGGACCGCTGATTGAAAACAAATGGCGGAAGCGAGTGGGGGTCGAACCCACCGGTGACAGGATCACCTGCCACCCGCCGGTTTTGAAGACCGGGACGATCACCGGACCGCATGCGCTTCCGCGTGGGCGCCGCTGGAGGCGCATTCAGGGTATCAAAGATAGCCGGTGAGGCCGCGGAGTCGGCCGCTTCGCTTTCCAAGGCGAAGCGTTTCCTCGATCTTGTCCTTCTCCAGTGCAAAAGCGGCGAGCACAGGGGGCGAAGTCCAGTAGGCCTTCAGCGCGTCAGAGAACCTCGGCGCGCTTATCTCGTTTCTTATGTTTCTTATTTCGGCTGCGCAGCCACCCGCAGATACGGCTTGATGGTCTTGAACCCGGGGAACTTCTGCTGCGCTTCCTCGTTCGAAACGGCGGCGGTCAGGATCACGTCGTCGCCGGGCTTCCAGTTCACCGGGGTCGCGACCTTGTGCCTAGCAGTGAGCTGCATGGAATCAATGACGCGCAGAATTTCATCGAAGTTCCGCCCCGTGGTCATGGGATAACTGATTTGCAGTTTGATCTTCTTGTCCGGTCCGATCACGAACACGGTGCGAACCGTGGCGTTGTCGGCGGGAGTGCGGCCCTCGCACGACTCGCCGGCCCCTGCCGGCAACATTCCGTACAGCTTCGCGACCTTGAGCTGGGGGTCGCCGATCATGGGATAGGTCACTTTGTAGCCCTGGGTCTCTTCGATGTCGCCCTCCCACTTCTGGTGGCTGGAGACCGGATCTACGCTGAGGCCGATGATCTTGGTGTTGCGCTTGGCAAACTCGGGCTGCATCTTCGCCATATAGCCGAGCTCGGTGGTGCAAACCGGCGTGAAGTCCTTGGGATGGGAGAACAGAACGGCCCAGCCGTCGCCGATCCAGTCGTGGAAATGAATGGTGCCCTGGGTAGTCTCGGCGGTGAAGTCGGGCGCCGTCTCATTGATGCGGGGAATGTTATTGGTCTCGTTCGACATGATTGCTCCTTGAAGGATTCGATTCCTAGGGATCAGATCAGGATTCGGAAGCCTCAGCACCCCGCCTGATGGGAGGCGGGGTACCAGACCGGCTACGGCAGAGCCTTCCAGCGGCGGAAAGAATCCACGGAGGAAGCATAGAGTCGCGTTTCCGCCTTTGTCAAGCGATTCGGTAGGGAATGCGGCGCAGGACAGAATTTGCACCGCAACCGATATCGCCGTCATCCTTATTCGCAATCAGTATTCGCAATCAGTTTATTCGCTGTGGAGAGACCATGAGATCTGACGTCCGCCGCTATGCCATGTCGCAATGGGATGTCTTTGCCTCGAAGCCTTTCGCAGGCAACTCTCTGGCTGTGTTTCATGACGCGCGGGGACTGAGCGACGCCGAGATGCAAGCGGTCGCCCGCGAGATGAACCTTTCCGAGACGACTTTCGTTCTTCCCCGCGACCCGGACACGGAAAGCGAGCGCGGCGTGCGGGTGAGAATATTCACCGTTCAGGAGGAGTTGCCCTTTGCCGGGCATCCCACGCTGGGCACGGCTTTCGCGCTCCGCGCAGACACGACGAAGGAGCGGGTCACGCTCGAGCTCAACGTGGGGAAGGTGCCGGTCCGATTCGAGGAGGCCGGGCGGGGCCAATCGGGGGAGGCGGCCTTCGGAGAGATGAGCCAGGTTGATCCTGTATTTGGCATTCAGCATGACCGGGAAGTGGTAGCGCGAGCGCTGGGGATGAGCAGCGACGATTTCGATCCACAACTTCCGATCGAAAGCATTTCGACTGGATTATCGTTCACGATTACCCCGCTCAAGTCGCTGGCTGTGATTCAGCATCTTCACTTTGATGTGAAGCGCGCCCAGGAATATCTGGAGAAAACGAAGGGGAAGTTTTTCTATTTCGTGAGCCGCGAGACCGCGGATGCAAAGGCCGGATTGCATGCTCGAATGTTCTTCTACAACGGAGAAGATCCAGCAACCGGTTCGGCGGCGGGCTGCGCGGCCGCGTGGATGGCGGCTCATGGCGTGGCCAAGCCTGACCAGCGAGTGTTGATTGAACAAGGAGTAGAGATGCAGCGGCCCAGCCGCATTTATGTCCGCGCCGGCCTCGATGGTAACCGCGTGGTTAACGTTCGCGTCGGAGGCAACGCGGTAGAAGTCATGCGCGGAGAAGTTTTCCTCTGACACGCGCCCGAGGAGCGCGAGAAATGCGGGGACGCACCCGGCGAAAAAAAAAGCAATAGGCAAAAAGTCCCATTAGCATCGGCGGCACTTTACAGCCGCGGCGGATCCTTTTAGCATTCCTCTCGCTGCGCCACTCTTCATATTGAGAAATGCTTCTGGCGGACAGCGCGTGCGCGCCCACCGCTGCCGGACAGATTGCGGAAGAAGGATGAAACCGAAACGGACCATATTGTGTGTGGACGACAACGAGCAATCGCTCTCCCATCGCAAAATCATGCTGGAAACACGCGGCTATCGCGTGGCCAGTTTCGCCCGCGGCGAGGAAGCCCTGGAGCGCTTCGAGCGGGGCGGGATTGATCTGGTCATCGCCGACATGGCGATGCCCGGCCTCGATGGCCCGCAACTGATCTCCCGGATCAAGCAACTGGCGCCGAACACGCCAGCGATCCTGATCTCGAGCAAGGTCCGCATCTATGATCACGATTCGCCGGCCGACGTTTTTCTGACCAAGGGCATGTACGCTCCGGCCGATCTGCTGGAGCGAGTCCGGCTTCTGCTGGTGCGCAAGCGCGGGCCGAAGCGCCTGCAGCGGCCGCGCCCCGAGCCGGACAAAGCCACGCCCCCGGCAACCGCGCATATCGGCGCCGCCTGAAGGCTCTTCGTAGTTCCAGCCGCGCAACGTCGTGTAAGATTCTGTCAGGCATGGTCCCTGCATCCAGTGAAGCCGCGTTTGGAAATCCCGCGCCCGGCGAAGACGGATTCATCGAAGCCAGAAACCTGCGCAAGACTTATCGTGTGGGAAAAATTGAAGTCGAGGCCCTGCGCGGCATCTCTTTTTCGGTAACCAAGGGAGAGTTCGTCAGCGTCGTGGGCCCGTCGGGCAGCGGAAAATCCACGCTGTTTTATCTTCTGGGCGGCCTTACTCGGGCCGATGGCGGCAGCGTTATTCTGGATGGCGACGATCTGGCGAAACTGTCTGACGCCGAGCGCACGGACATGCGCAAGCGCAAAATCGGGTTTGTTTTTCAGAAATTCAATCTATTGCCAACGCTGGATGCCCGCTCGAATATCCTGATGGCGAAAGAAATTTCCGGGAACGACAATCACGACCCCGCGTTCCTGGATCGCATTACGGATCTCCTGGGACTCACGAAACGGCTGGGGCACAGGCCTTCTGAGCTTTCCGGCGGCGAGCAGCAGCGCGTAGCGCTGGCGCGCGCCCTGGTCAACAAACCTGCAGTCGTGCTGGCGGATGAGCCGACCGGAAATCTCGATTCCAAGAATTCAGACATTGTGCTTAGCATGCTGCGGAGGTCGAATCAGGAACTCGGGCAGACCGTGCTGATGATCACGCACAATCCCGAGGCGGCGAAGTATGGCGACCGCATCATTCACATGCGAGACGGTCTGATCGTAAAGCCGGAAGACGACCCGCAGTGGACAGGCCACTAAAGCGGCGTCATCGGCTGCCTGAGCGGTGGTATCCTTTAACAATCTGATCCCGCAATGAGGCTGTAAGACCATTCATGGCAGATCCCAAGTCCTCCAATCCAACTACTCCTGAAAATCAGCCCGCCGAACCCACCGAATCCTTCGGCGAGATTCTGTCCCAGTTCCAGAAGAGCCACGCCCGGAAGGCTGAAGATGGCCGTCAGATTCAGGCGACGGTTATCGCCGTCACCGAGGCGGCGGTTTTCTTCGATATTGGCTACAAGTCCGAGGGCATCTTGCCCATCGCGGCGCTGCAGGGGCAGGTTCTGAAGCCCGGCGACAAGCTGCTGGCCACCATCAAGGGCCGCGATCCGGACGGATACTACGAACTGTCACGCTTCAAGGTCGAGCGGCCGATGGACTGGTCGGCGCTGGAAAAGGCTTTCGCCGACAAGGCTTCCATCCTGGGCACGGTGACGGCGGTGGTGAAAGGCGGCTTCAGCGTGGATGTGGGTGTACGCGCGTTCATGCCGGCGTCGCGCAGCGGCGTGCGCGACGCCTCGGAAATGGAGAAACTGGTCGGGCAGGAAATTCGCTGCCGGATCATCAAGCTCGATGTCGCCGATGAAGACGTGGTCGTGGATCGCCGCGCGGTCGCCGAAGAGGAAGAACGCTCCTCCAAGGACCGGCTCTACTCGCAAATCCGTGAAGGCGAGACCATCAGCGGAACCGTGCGCAGCCTCACCGATTACGGCGCGTTCGTGGATATCGGCGGCGTAGACGCTCTGCTGCACGTCGGGGATATTGCCTGGACCCGCATCAGCAAGCCCGCGGATGTACTCTCGGTGGGGCAGTCGCTCGAAGTCAAAGTGCTCAAGCTGGCGACGGAGGGCGACAAGCGCCGGATTTCCGTCGGGCTGAAGCAGCTGCAGCCGCATCCCTGGGACGGTCTCGCGGGCAAGTACAAAATCGGGGAGCGGGTGCGCGGCACGGTGACGCGGCTCATGGAATTTGGCGCCTTCGTCGAGCTCGAACCCGGCATCGAAGGCTTGATTCATATCTCGGAAATGTCGTGGTCCCGGGGAAAAGTGCGCAAGGCGAGTGATGTGGTAAAGGCGGGCGAGACCGTCGAAGTGGTGATCCTCAGCCTGAGCCCGGCCGAACACCGGATTGGACTCGGATTGAAGCAGGCGCTGGGAGATCCGTGGGTGGATGCGCCGCAGCGGTTCCCGGTCGGATCGGCGATTGAAGGCCCGGTCACCAGCCTGACTAAGTTCGGGGCGTTCGTGCAGCTGGCCGAGGGGGTGGAAGGCATGGTGCACGTGAGCGAGATCAGCGCAGAAAAGCGAATCGGGCAGCCGGCTGAAGTTCTGCGCGTCGGGCAGGTGGTGCAGGCGCAGGTCATTGCCGTAGATCCCGAGAAGCGCCAGATGCGCCTCAGCATGAAGCAGCTTGTGCCGACGGGAATAGATGAATATCTGGCCGAACACAAGGAAGGCGACGTGGTCACCGGGCGGCTCGCCGACGATTCGAAGGAGCAGGCCCGCGTGGAACTGGGCGAAGGCATCTACGCGCTGTGCCGGTCGGCGGCGCCCGCGCCCGCGCCGCAAAGCGAGCCAAGAAAAGAGGTCAAAGCGGATCTGTCGTCGCTAAGTTCGATGCTGCAAAACCGCTGGAAAACCGGCTCTGGCGGGCCGCCCAAGGCCGAGCCGGCCCGGGCCGGGCAGGTCCGCAGTTTCCGCATTGTGAAGCTCGACGGCACGACCAAGAAGATCGAAGTCGAGCTGGCTCCATAGCTTTCGTAACCATTGGCACACGCTGGCCAAGTGCTGTAAAATCATGGTGCTGAGCGGGAGTAACTCAGTGGTAGAGTGCGACCTTGCCAATTCCCTCATATCTAATCCTTTCAACAACTTAACTGGGCTACGGGGAACTGCCAAATCCTTGTAAATACACGGTAGACGTGTGCATGAACGGGAAACTCGTGCGGGAGCGGTCATCAAACGCGAAGTCGCACTCTGGGATTATTAACCACATTTCGCAGCAACGACTTCCGCAGCCCTCTGGGACACTCGACGAGAATGTTTGATTGCCCTCGAAATTGGGCAAAATCACTAAGAGTGCGAAATGCAAGAGTCGCACTTTGGCTTCGAGTCACTCCCGCACGCAAGCTAACGAGTCGAAAGTCGCACTCTGATCGACGTACCCTCTGAAAGACTCGCGATTAGTTCCTGAGACCCTCGCAGGAGTTGTGCATGTTCCGTTTTAGCCTCCGTACCAGAGGCGCATCTTTGAACTCCGGCAGTGGCAATAGTTGCACTGCTATCCCGGCCTTCCTCTTCGCCCAATAGCCTCGTCCGGGGTGGGGTATCTTCAGTCTGCGACACACCTTCCCTAGCCTGACATCGGAGATTCCATACTTTCGTGAGAGTTTCACGAGCGGCTGATTCCAGACCTCGTTGTACAAATCGACGCGGTTCCACGAAATGCGGCTAGGTTCAACGTGCGGGTGAGTCACAGCGGTACTGGCATTGGTTTCACTGGCTCTTTGCTCTGCCATAACCCGTTTAGCCGACTGCGGTCGCGCTTTTTGAGTTAAGAACGTTCGCCCCAGCTTCCGAAGCTGTCGATAAACACGTCTGAAACCTACACCAGTGTTTTCAATTTTTCGAGCAGCATCTTCCAGTGTCCTCGTTACGGCAATCCCTTCTAGTGCGGACAAGTTTGTCGGATTCTCACTGCGTACAAAAGCCACGAACTCGCGCACAAAAGCTCTATCTTGATCCCGTTCTTCGGAAGCATTGGCAGCCCTTTGCAGGTGAACCGAGTGCGAGAGGCAAAACTCATCATCCACAGCGCGTGGGTCGTCCCATTCCCTTTGAGTGTCAAGCGACATGTTTCCGGGTCGGAACAGTGCATCTTTCGTTCGCTTCGAGTACAGAGACCTGAATTTATTTGTGAGGCACAGATTGATGTAGTTCTGAAACCGGGCTTGGTTTGCCCCGAAATGCTTCCGGGGGTCGAAGGTCTGAATCACGTCTTCCTTGCCAGCGTCCCGGTGTTTGGAATTGCGCGGCAGGTAGTGCAGGTGGATCAGCAGGTCTTGCGTCCAGTCCTCAACGTCCTCCCTTGAGGCTGATGCTCCTGTGTGCCTTCTGACCCAGTTAGGGACGTACTGAGGAAAGCGTTGGTGGAATTCCTCGAAGTCCTTCGGGACAACAAAGCCGTCGTGTCCGACAAATCGACCGTCCCTGACCGAGAACGGATCGCGTTTTTCAACAGAAAAATTGTAGAAATTCACAGTTGGATTTGCGATTTTGCTGGTATTGGCCTGCATGGACACACTCCTCGAAAGGAAATTGAACTACATGCGGGCAAGCGTGGGAGGTCGAGACGAACTAACGGCAAGGGTTCAACAGGCGTTGATGCTGCCGACGAAGAAGCAAGCCGCGCAAATTGTGGACGTGGTAGTGGATAGCCTAGAAGCCACGTTGCTCAACAATCTGGCTGTAGACGGTTTCACACTCAAGCTCGG
>Ga0070733_10001121_pt1 | contig 20370 bp, 13 predicted proteins | sample Coa_R1_9_FD_66450 | JGI IMG/M metagenome (GOLD analysis project Ga0070733, IMG submission 66450) | Surface soil microbial communities from Centralia Pennsylvania, which are recovering from an underground coalmine fire - Coalmine... | ecosystem: Environmental > Terrestrial > Soil > Unclassified ... | reverse complement strand
ACCAAAACCGATTTCAGTAGCGATGATTGGATAATTTCCTGCAGCAAATCCGAAATCTTCCTCCCATTTGGGTGGCCAGGGCTCCTGTCTTTTCCAGGGGTATGGGTGTGCGGTATAGGCAATACCTTCTGCATTAATGGGTTCTTCCCTTAATGGAGTGAGATCATATGCCCAGTCCATGCCGGCTACCAGCGGTATCTTTTCGGTATCGAATGAACGGATAAGATGAATCATATCCTCATTCAGTTTTTTCCAGTCGGCCCAGCTGATATTTCCCAGTTGCCCGCGATAGGTTGTGGGCTCATTAAAAAGTTCGTAAAAAGCAACGGTATTATTTCCACTGAAATGACGGGCGATGGTTTGCCAGAATTCAAAGGTTTCCTTTTGCGTGGTGTTATACATGGGATCCTGAAAAAGTTCCATTTTCAGATTTCCAATGCTGTGCCAGTCAATTATAATATACATTCCCAGATCTGTACACCACTCAACAGCCTGATCAAGCAATTGAAGATATTTTGCCGGCGTCCGTTCCCGCCATGCAACGGGATGTACAGGAATACGAACCAGCATGGTGCCCATCTCTTTGATTTTCTCAAAATGATTTTTATTCCAATGTCCCTGATGTTCTATTTTATCCGGATCCGAAATGGATAAACCCCGGAACAGGAGGGTATCTCCCTTCGAATTAACAAATCTGTTTTTATATACATGAATAAGCGGAAGCAGTTTCGCTTTCGGGTTTATTGCCGGCCTCGCGGGATAGGCTTCATTCCACCAGGCACGGTAATTTTTTTTGGCGGTATCCTGTGCTGATGCAAAATGAAAGAAACAAATGAGTATAGTTATCAGAAAAGGAAGCGATTCGCTTTTATATTTCAACATGTGACAATTTTTTAAAATTCATCTTCGTATACCGCAGTTCCATCGCCCTTTGATAATTTCACCCAATCCACGGATCCGGTTCCCTGAAAACGAAAAATAATCCCCTTGATTTTTGAACCGGATGTTATGCCATCTAGGTGGTAAACCATCTTGTCATCGACAAAAAAATCCGCCTTCCCATTCTTAATTGCGAACCGAAGCTTTACAAAATGATCAAAATCCACCCCAAATCCGGAAAGATCATTTTCATTTCCTTTTATGTAATGGCCCAGGCAGAATAAATTATTTTCGGATATGCATCCTTTGGATGAAAGCGGAATGGAAATCATCGATCCTTCCGTGAGTAACCTGATTTCCGATTTCTGACAAGCGCCGGACCCTTCCCTGAAATCATTTCGGAGAGACGTTTCGAAAATAAAATTATCAGAAGCTAAATCGCCAAATTCACGGACATTGGCGTAATAAACATAGGGAACCGACGGCTCCATATGGACATTTTGCGATTTAATTTTTTCAAGAGACAAACCCAGCCTGCCGCTTGCTACAGCCTCTTCTTTTTTAAAATATAACGGCACCGGATCCTGTTCTATCAGCGCGAGCCAGCCGTCAGTCTGGATGAAGACATCATGCTCTTTCACTATTTTATCGTCCGCAAGCAGTTTTGCCTTGAAAAATCCGGGATAATAATAAATAGATGTATGAAGGTGCTGATCCTTTGGCACCCGAGTGCGTAAACGATTGTCCCAGGACTGCTGTATAAAAATGGAATCCGCAACGGATTTACTGGCATCATATTCAAATACGACCGAATTGGGTACGCCGAGCAGGATCATCTTCTTACTGATGAACTGATAAGCGCCCGCCGGGACATTTTCTTTAATTGCATTTGACTTGTTGGAGAAAAAATTCCATGACAGGATTGACACAAAGGTCAGACCAATAGCTATAGCGGGAAACAGAAAGGGTTTCCTGGCTTTTTCTGTTGCAGTTTCCGGTTTCTTTACCGGCTCAACTGAAGCAGCCGCCTCCGCAGGCAGTTTTTGTTTTTGCCTGAAATCCCGCCAGTTTTCAAATCCGATGAATCTGGCAAGGGTATTTAAAGTGGTTACTGTCGGCGCAGAGTCATATTTTACTTTTCCCCAGATTCTTTTCAGCGTGGTCTGACTTAATGCAACCCCGGTGACCTCAAAGATTTTTTCTGAGAGCAGATCGAAATCCTGATTCGTCCATTGACTACTGCCGCCCCATCCCAGTTTCTCCTCAATGAGTTGTTTGCAGTTTTCTTTTAATTGTTCCTCTGACGGTGTAAGCATGAATGATCAGCAAAAATTATTTTGAACGAATTTGAATCGTTTTGAACGGGTTACGTAAACGGTGGCAGTGATTTCAAATCTACATTTGTTTAAACAATTTATTCAGGCAAATTATTTACAGATTATGAAAAACACCCGCAACGCTTTATTGATTTTTAACATACTGATGACAGTTTCCCTTTTTGGATTTAGTCAGGGTATTAACCTGGCTGACTGGAAAGTGCTTTCGGAAGATAACAAAACGCCGGAACTGAGTGATACGGTTTTTCTTGGAAAATCCTGTGTAAAACTGGATGGAACGCTGAAGTCGGCCATCTGGGATCAGAAAATAGATATCAGGAATTTCCGGATGGATCTGGATATTGCGGGAGCCGTGATGTCGGGTATTGGTTTTCATGTGAAGGATGATCAGAATTACCAGTTTATTTATTTCAGGCCGGGTTATGGGGGCACCGGGGAAGCTGTACAGTATATTCCGGTTTACAACGGTGCGTTAAGCTGGGTGATGTATGGCAAATATCAAAGTAATGCGGCCATTAAACAATCGGAATGGTTTCATGCCACCATCGAAGTGCGCGGAAACAATCTGAAGGTGTTTACCAATTATAATAAGAAACCCGACATGGACATGACCATGCTCAATGTGTCCGTTTCAACCGGAAGTATTTTGCTGAGAACGATGTTCGGCGCCTCTTATTTTGCCAACGTCATGACGAGGGAACTGCCGGATTATATTACCGACTGGGAAATTTCGGAACAACTGCCGGCTGGCACCACTTACGATTACAGTCATGTAAAAAAAGTAAAGAGCTGGACAAAAATAAATGAGCCGGGTGATGACTATGTAAACCTCTGCCGTTATTTCGAAAATCCGAACGGCGTTTTATTTGCCCGGCATCTGATTCATTGTGAATCAGATCAGGTCAAATCGCTGAACTTCGATTTTGCCGGCAAATTGCGTATCCTGTTGAACAGGAAGGAAATATTTTATTACGATAAATTCAAACTGGATCGCCTGGAAGACGGTATGAACCGGATCAGATTAAATCTTGTAAAAGGCGATAATGAATTGGTTTTTCTGACGGAAGGGGATAGTTATATATTCGGAAATGGGAAAGGATATAATTCATTAGGGCGGTTGCAGGACCAGAACTGGGGATTCATTGCATCTCTGAGTAAAAACTAAAGACCGTTCACCGACTGTTCAAAAACGAACAGTTTTCTTCGGGCCACGATAAAAGAAATACTGATCCTGAGCCTTTTAACAAGCGGCATTTAATTCGCGGACATTTACTGTAGTTATTCAGACAAACAATGCACGCATGATCAGGAATTTTTTTACCGTTGCATACAGGCATTTGGTTGGAAATAAAGTTTATTCCGGAATAAATATTATCGGGCTGGCGGCAGGCATGACCGTAGCGCTGCTGATCGGTTTATGGATTCAGGATGAAACGTCTTTTAATAAATCGGTTGCGAATTATGATCGTTTGGGAAAGGTTTGGCAGTTTGTGAAATTTGGTCCCGTTAAGTCTTCCTATGATGTGACTCCCCAGCCACTGGCTGCCGAGCTTCGGGATAAATATCCTGAAGTTGAAAACAGCTCTATGAATGTGGATAAGGAAATGATATTTCATTTCGCTGATCAGTCGCTAGCTATCCAGGGACATTTTGTAGACCCTGCTTTTCCAACCATGTTTTCCCTTCAGATGCTAGCCGGCAACAGGAACAGTTTAAAAGAAGTGCATTCCGTAATGCTCGCACAATCAGCGGCAAAAGCAATTTTCGGTGATAAAAATCCGATGGGGTCCATGCTTCGCATGGGAGATTCAACGCCCGTTAAAGTGACCGGTGTATTCGCTGATTTTCCGTCGAACAGTGATTTTAAAAATCTCCATTTTCTGGCCCCCTGGACTTTATTTCAAACCATTGATGAGAATGCAAAAAAATCGACCGATCAGTGGGATAATAATTCTTTCAATATTTATGTACTACTGAAACAGGGGGTTGATTTTAAAAACTTCTCGGCAAAAATCCGGGACATACGTATGAAGCGTTCGGATCCGCCGGCCTATAAACCTGAATTTTTTGTTCATCCCATGAGCCGCTGGCATTTGTATTCGGAGTTCTATGACGGAAAAAACACCGGCGGCAGCATCACCTATGTATGGATTTTTGGAATGATCGGCATTTTTGTTTTATTACTGGCCTGCATCAATTTTATGAATCTTTCTACGGCACGTTCGGAAAAAAGATCCAAAGAAGTGGGTATCCGAAAAACCATTGGATCTGTGCGGGGACAATTGATAATTCAGTTTTTCGCCGAGTCCCTGTTGTATGTACTTTGTTCTTTTTTACTTGCCCTCCTGCTGGTCTTTTTGCTGCTGCCTTACTTTAACCGGATTGCGGGAAAAGAAATAGTGATAGGATGGGCCAGTCCTTCCTTCTGGATGCTGGCAGCAGGTTTTTGTGCCTTCACCGCTCTGACCGCTGGCAGTTATCCTGCCTTATATTTATCAGGCTTTGATGCCGTGCAGGTTTTAAAAGGTACATTCAGGGCAGGACGGCTGGCAACCTTACCCAGAAAAGCACTGGTGGTATTACAGTTTACGGTTTCCGTTTTTATGATCATCGGAACCGTGGTCGTGTTCCGGCAGATTCAATTTATAAAAGATCGTCCGGTGGGATATGAACGTACCCGGCTGATAGAAATAAATATGTCTTCGAATGTTTTGGCAGGTCATTTTGAAGCGATCAGAAAAGACTTAACCAATACCGGTGCAGCAGAGAATCTTTCTGAGGCATCCTGTCCACTCACCGCACAGAATGCCGGGACCACCAATATAAGCTGGGCAAATAAAAAGCCGGAGGAGCACCCTTTACTAATGTCCAACAAAGTAAGTCACGATTATGGCCGTACGATCGGGTGGCAACTGAAACAGGGACGCGATTTTTCACGTGCCTTTGGCGCCGATACTTCTGCCATGATACTCAACGAGTCGGCGGTACAGATCATGGGATTTAAAAATCCGATCGGTCAGCCGGTACAGACAAACGGAAGAAAATACGTGGTGGTTGGTGTTGTCAGAGATATGATTAAGGAATCTCCTTTTCAGGAAGTGCATCCTTCATTTTTTACTGTTGACTATACCGGTGTCAATACAATCGACATTAAACTTCCTGCCAATCTGAGTGCGCAGGAGGCCCTGACAAGAATTGAAAAAATATTTAAACAATACGATCCGGGTACACCATTCATCTATCATTTTGTCGATCAGCAGTACGCCGAAAAATTTAGTGATGAGGATAAAATAGGTGTCCTGTCAGCTGCATTTGCCGTGTTGGCCATCGCCATTTCCGCGCTGGGATTATTTGGTCTCGCTTCATTTGTTGCCGAGCAAAGAACCAGGGAAATCGGCGTGCGAAAAGTATTGGGTGCATCGGTATGGAACGTATGGCGTCTGCTTTCAAAGGAATTTATCTGGCTCGTTGGCATCGCCCTGCTGATTGCCATGCCGGTTTCCTATTATGTGATGAGAAATTGGTTGCAGAATTACGAATTCCGGGCTTCACTGAATATTTGGATATTTTTATCAGTGGCGGCCGTTGCGATGCTGATTACATTATGTACGATCAGTTTTCAGGCAATCCGGGCTGCTACTGCGAATCCTGTTCATAGCCTGCGTTCTGAATAATTTAACTTTTCGGTGTATCGAGAATGACCTGATCAATTTCTTCAATTCCAACTACCGGGTCGTGAATCCTTAACATGTAAAAATTGAAGTAGCCGGAAGATATCAACCATTATAAAATAATCCACTTATACCTAAGGAGCAATGATCTTCTTCAGCCTGCGGAGTTTAACTGACAGGTAAATCCTGAAAACTCCTGCAAAGATAAAAGCCATACCAGTCCAGATGATGATATTGGCTGCGCCGAAGGCGGGGTTTATCAAAACCATCAGTCCAAAAAATATAATGCCGATTCCGAGAAACAGAAACCAGCCCCAGTTTTTATCTCCGTAAGATTTCATATCAAAAGCTGATCCTATGGCAGAACCTCCTCTGTATAACAACCAAAACCCTAAGATAAAAGGCAATACTGTCATAGTAATTGCGGGATATGCCAAAAGATAAAATCCTATCACCAGATCCAGAATACCACTGGCCAGGGTCCAACCCCAGCTGTCCATACCTTTATGATTTGAAACAGCAAATATGATTTCAAAAATGCCTGTCAGCAGAATACCCCATGCAAACAACAAGCTAAGTGATAAATAGCTGGCCAGGGGTGAAGAAATGACCCAAATACCGACAATGATAAGCAATACACCGCTCAACATGATAAGCCACCAGTAATTAACAGATTCCCTGATTGTTTTTAGAAATGACTGCGCCATAAAATTGGTTTTAATGTTAAATATTTAGAATTGAACCGAACTGCAAAAGAAAATTATCAAAAACTGGTTGCAGGGTACGCAGTCTGTCTTCAGAGAGAGAATGAAGTCGGCTTATAATTATTTAAAACGGCCATTGTGCTTTACATGTCTGAACCGGCGGAAAGCATAGAGCAGGGCAATTGTAATTGCAAGTATTATTAATTCCACTATTAAAATTAATTAAAAACCGGAATTGACAGCCTTTTTTAATTAATTATTCCGGTCGGTCAAATCCCTATCCGACAGCCCCAAATAATACCAAATTATTAAGTCCGTGGGTAGAACCCGGGGGTTTTATGGTTCCGTGTTCTCAAAAGCCGGAAAAATAAATTTTACGTAGTCTGCGTTCACACTCCGTAAAAAACAGGACCTGGCATACTAACTTCGGAAATCAATAAATTACAATTACTTAAAACAACGGATGCCAGCAGAAACAGTTAAAAGGCGATGATTGAGACCGATCGACCCGTAAAACTTAAAAAATAATATTATGAACGCTGTTCCGGATAAACAAAGAGTATACTTCAATCAGAATCACACAAAGCCGGTTGAATTCAGAATACAACAACTGAAAAAATTAAGGGACCTGTTGAAAGCAAACGAAAAACCGTCGTACGATGCCATATATGCCGACTTTAAAAAATCCGGATTCGATACGTATCTGACGGAGTTTGCCGTGCCCATGAATGAACTTGATATAGCCATCAGTCATCTAAAACGCTGGGCAAAAATTAAGAGAGTCAGAACCGACATGGTCAATTTCCCCGGGAGCAGTTATATAATTCCTGAGCCCCTGGGTGTTTGCCTGATCATCGGCGCATGGAATTATCCCATCAATCTTACATTGACACCTCTGATTTCAGCTATTGCAGCAGGTAACACCGTTGTACTTAAACCCAGCGAACTGACTGTAAATACAAGCGCTTTACTGGCTCGTTTAATCAACGATCATTTTGATCCCGCATTCATGACCGTGGTTGAAGGAGGAATTGCTGAAACGACCGCCTTGCTGGATTGTCAATTTGACAAAATATTTTTCACCGGAAGTGCTTCTGTGGGAAAAATCGTATATCAGGCTGCGGCAAAACATCTGACACCGGTAACGCTGGAACTCGGAGGCAAGAGTCCGGCAGTTATTGAGAAAGACGCTAATCTCAGCATGGCCGCCCGGCGACTGGTCTGGGCAAAATTTCTAAATGCCGGACAAACCTGCGTGGCGCCTGATTATATTCTCGTACATCAGAGCGTAGAAAAAGAATTGCTTGAAAAACTAAAACTTGAAATTCAGCAATCTCAATTTTCTCTGACGAATGGTAATTACGTTCAGATCATCAATGAAAAAAATCTGGACAGATTAAGGGGTCTGATTGAACAGGTCAAAATTTATTTCGGTGGTCAGGCAGACAAGGAACAGCGAACCATGTCGCCTACCATTCTCTCAAATGTTTCTACGTCGGATAAGATTATGAATGAAGAAATATTCGGTCCGGTTTTACCAGTTATTTCTTACGATGATCTGAATAGTGCCATTTCCTACATCAAATCCAAATCCAAACCGCTCTCCCTGTATTTATTTACCAATAATGCTGTCGTCAGAAAGAAAATACTCAGCGAGATTTCTTTTGGCGGAGGAGCTGTGAATGATGCGGTCATGTACTTTTCAAATAGCAGATTACCATTTGGTGGTGTGGGTCATAGCGGCATGGGCAGTTATCATGGAAAGGCCGGTTTTGATACTTTCACACATTACAAAAGCGTCTTTCAGAAGCCCAACTGGTTTGAACTCAATCTTAAATACTATCCACATACGAAACGGAAACTGAAACTGATAAAATTTGTCATGGGATTAAAGTAGTGATACAACTCATTTTTTAACGGAAGGTTCAACCAGGTCCCAGAGGTTCCCATATAAATCCTCAAAAACAGCCACAGTACCGTATTCTTCTTTGGCCGGAGGTCTTACAAAATGAATTCCCGTTTTTAACATGGCTTCATAATCACGTTCAAAATGGTCTGTAAACAGAAATAGAAAAACACGTCCGCCGGTTTGATTTCCAATTGCCCGTTCCTGTTCAGGTTTCGCTGCCTTAGCTAACAGGAGTGAACACCCGCCGGACCCGGGTGGTCTGACAAGCACCCATCTCTTGGTTTCAGACAATATGGTGTCTTCCACCAGCGTAAACCCAAGTTTCTCTCTGTAAAATTCAATCGCTTCATCATAATCTTTTACTACCAAAGCGATATGGGCGATAAACTGTTTCATTGTATAAAATTATCTCAATTAACGAACTATTTTTGCTGATCATGAATTTATCCCGAAGGCGGTCCATGCGCAGAATCATATTCATTTTCAGTCTTGCTCTTTGTTGCCTTTGTAATATTTCTTTTTGCCAGACCAGGGATTCGATCATGCTCTATAATGGCGGATGCCTGCTGGGTGAAATACAGAGTTCAAGCCTCGGTTATATTACCATAGACGATATCGATCTGAAAATGCTAAATATCAAATTATATAAAATCAAAATGCTGATTATTCATGACCGTTTCAAAATCGAAACGATCGATAAAAAAATATACTATGGCACCATGCGAACGTCAGACAAGGATGGATGGGTGGATATTCATTTGGATGACGGACAAATTCTTCCAATTCATATTACAAAAATATACCAGCTTACTTCACTGGATACCGAAATTCTCAAACGATTAAATGGAAATGTTTCAGCGGGACTCAGTTTTACCAAATCCAGTCAGATCGGACAGGTTAATTTTAGCGCAACCGTACAGTTTTCAACTAAATTATTTAATTACCAGTTATCCGCCTCCACTATCGGATCCATTGATTCGGGAAAATATTCCAGGGATAATGAGAATGTATTTTTAGTTAATTCGTATGATCTGACACCCACCTGGTTTATTTCGGCGGCAGGACAATATCAAAGGAATCTCGAATTATCTATTTCGAGACGTTATCTTTTTATGCTGGGTTTCGGTAACAAACTCATCATTAAGAAGAATATGCGACTACTGATCACTACGGGAATGACTTTTTCACAGGAAAAAAGTCTTGAAGGTGTCTCCAGTGGAATTCTATTTGAATTGCCTGTTATGTTTCAGTTCAATTATTATCAATTTCGTCATCCGGATATTCAGATCAGCAGCACCCAAACTGTATATTTCGGTATTGGGCAGAATGGCCGTGTGAGATATGACGGATCTACCAATTTTTCCTGGCAGCTGATCAGGTATTTTTATCTGAATCTGAGTCCTTATTCTAATTTCGACAGCCGTGCGCCAGCCGGTAGTGGCAGTAATTTCGATTTTGGAATTGTATTTGGTTTGTCTTACAAATTCTAGGAGAGCCTAAAGCCCAAAGCCTAAAGCCTAAAGCCTAAAGCCTAAAGCCTAAAACTAATTTAATAATGAAGAATATATTAAAGTAGCTATTTATAATCGAATTACACACATCTGTTCTGGTTTTAGGCTTTAGGCTTTGGGCTTTAGGCTTTACCAGATATTTACCCGCAGGCTGTCCGGCCTGAACATTTTGTCTCCCGGTTTTACTCCAAACGCTTCATAAAAAGCAGGGATATTGGCCATTGGACCATTTACTCTTTCTTTTGCCGTCGCGTGCACATCTGTCATCAATTGAGACGCGATGGATTCTTTTCTTTGCTCTGACAGCCATCCATAGGCATACCCAAGAAAAAAACGCCGGGCGGGTGTGAATCCACCAATCTTTTCACCGTTTTTATAAGCCGGCGTTTTGATAAATGCATCCCAACCGATGAGTAATCCGCCAAGGTCGGCAATATTCTCACCCTGGGTTGCATCGCCGTTTATATGAATGGTATCTACAGGAACAAATTCATTGAACTGCCGGATGATTTTTTTCGCGTTTTCATTGTATTGTTTTGCATCATTGGGCTGCCACCAGTCACGAAGATTTCCGACCTCATCAAATTGCCTTCCCTGATCATCAAACCCATGAGTCATCTCATGACCGACGGTAGATGATGCAGTATAGCCATATACGAAAGCATCATCCAGCTCTTCATCTTTTTTTCCCGGCACCATAAAAATGGCAGCCGGAAGGACAATTTCATTATTACTTGGATTGTAATAAGCGTCATAAGTCTGAGGTGTAATATCCCATTCCGTTCTGTCAACGGGTTTGTTTAACTTTTTTAACTGATCCTCATACCACCACGCATTGGCTCTTTGCACGTTCAGCACAAATGGTCCGCGGTTTATCACCATTGAACTGAAGTCCCGCCATTTGTCAGGATACCCTACTTTTTTTGAAATCATGGATAGTTTTAGTAAGGCTTTCTGTTTTGTACTATCACTCATCCACTTGAGATGAATGATTCTTTCCTTATATGCTTCGCGCATCGACTCCACCAGATCGTTATAACGCTTCTTTGACTTTTCCGGGAAATATTCATCCACAAATAAATGTCCGAGTGCTTCTCCGATCGCATTTTCCTCTGCATCCAGGACCCGTTTCCAGCGTGGTTTGGGAGATTCAACTCCTGACAGGGTTTGGGCATAGTTGAACCAGTCATTGAAAACCGCCTGATACATATAAGGGGCTGCGCTGTATAATAAATGAAAAGCCAGGTAATTTTTCCAGACATCCAGCGGAGTTTTTTCTAATTCCTGGTTCAATGCACTTATAAATTCCGGCTGTCCGATGATTATGGAATCTATTTGTGGCAGTCCCGAACTGGTAAGGAAATCTTTCCAATTTACATTTTTGTATAGTTTTTGGATCCGCGACAGATTTATTTTGTGGTAATTCTCATTCGGATCACGCAAGGCAGCGATTTTACGGGAAGCTGCTGCCAGCCTGCTTTCCAGCCGGTAAACCTCACCGGCTGATTTCAATGCGGCCAGACTGTCTTTACCCAGGGTTCTGAATGACTTATACAAATAGACCTGATAGGCATTCCTTACTTTCGCGGATTTTTCATCCGTATTAAAATAATAATCACGGTCGGGCATACCCAGTCCTCCCTGCAAAAGGTGCAGGGCCATCCGGTCGCTCTTCTTTTCGTCCTGATAAATTCCACCCCCCATCAGCGCACCAACGCCTGATTTACCAAGCGCGGCAGCAACTTCTACCAATTCATCCCGGCTGGCAACTTTTTCTATTTTTATTAACTCAGGATTCAGTGGATCCAGACCATCTTTTTCAATACCGGCTGAATCCATTCCGCTGTACCAGAAGTCGCCGATTTTTTGTGTTATGCTTCCCGGGACAGCCTTTTCATTCACCGCTCTTTCATTGATAACACGCAGACGGTTGTAGATGTCGAGATTTATCAGTGAGCCTATGCTCCAGCGGCTCTGATCGGCTGGTATGGGATTTTTTTTGATCCAGCCTCCGTTTGCATATAAGAAGAAATCGTTGGCCGGACTGATCGTTGTATCGATATTCTCTGCCAGAAAATCCGGCGATTCTTTTTTTTCCACCTGGTGACATGAAAAAAGAAATAAAATCGAAAGAAATATCCCTGAACTTTTGTGCATGCAAAATCGTTTTCTGAAATGAACATCTGGCAATACTAGGTCATTCATTGCTAATTGAATGTACCATTTAAAAAAAGCCTAAGGCCTAAAGCCTAAAGCCTAAAACTAATTGAAAATCTGAAATGTAATAATGAACAGTATTCGTTGTCATGTTTCAATATTAATTTAGTTTTAGGCTTTGGGCTTTAGGCTTTAGGCTTATTCACTCAAATTCCTTAATTTATACCCTTTACGGTTGAAAAAAGATGGATTTAAATCCCGTGGTCGATTCTAAACTTCAGGTTCCCGCCTTTTTATCAGGGCATGGTGATATGAGCGAGCGCATAAGGCATTTCAACTGGTCGCAAACATCGATAGGCTCAGTTGATCAATGGAAACAAAGCTTACGTTCCGCATTAAATATCTGCCTGAACTCAAATTTTCCCATAGCGATTTATTGGGGCAAGGAACTTTGTTTATTGTATAACGATGCCTGGTCGCCAATACCGGGTAATAAACATCCCTGGGCGCTTGGGCGACCGGCAAAGGAAGTATGGCCGGAAATATGGAATGATATTGAGCCCCAGTTTGCTAAGGCATTCAAAGGTGAAGCGGGTGGTTCAAAAGATGCTCTCCTGCCCATGTTAAGGCATGGTTATACGGAAGAATGTTATTTTGATTTTACGTTCACGCCGGTTTACGGGGAGGATGGGGAAGTGGATGGAATTTTCAATGCAGTCATTGAAACAACCTACCGGGTAATCAATGAACGCAGGGCCACATTATTGCAAAAACTCTCCCGCAGGATCAGCACAGCAGGTTCCTCAGATGAGGTATATAAGCGGGCAACGGATTTGCTGAAAAACAATACGGCGGATCTGCCATTTTGTTTTATCTATTCTCTGGCGGATGAAAAAAATCCGCAGCTGGTAGCAACCACAGAGCCAAACGTCCGGGTAGGAGAATTGCCAATCGGGGATCTGATTAGTTCTTCCAAATATATCTCTGATGTCCATCGGTACATGGATCAGGTACCTGTAAACTTCTGGCCGGAATCACCCACTGAAGGCATGCTTGTTCCTTTAAGGGGAAATAAAGGGTCTGTGAATGGATTTCTGTTTGTCGGTCTCAGCGCCCGAAGGCAATTTGATGCGGAATATCAAATATTTGCAGAACAGATTGCCGGCGTTATCAGTGGCGTTCTGAATGCGAATGATTCGATGGAGGAAGAACGGAAGAGGGCAGAAGCAGTGATCGTAGCTGCTAAAAAATTAGAAGAAAGTGAAGCCGCCCTGCGCCTCGCAAATGAACAACTGGAACTCACTTTCAGAAATGTTCCCGCGGCCATTTATTTATTCGATAAGGAAGGTAAAATTATTTTTCTGAATACCGAGGCCGCCAGTCTGAACGGATTGATCCCGGATGAATATGCAGCAAGAAGAGCAAACCTGAGCGATTATCATCAAAGTGTAACTGACCTGTTCGAGATACTGGACGAAGAAGGTGAGTCGCTATTGATGGAAGATACTCCGACCTCTATCACTTTGCAAACAGGAAAGCCCGCTCAAAAGATCATGCATTTTGTTCAGAAATCACATAATAAACACAAGTGGATCCTGACCACGACATCTCCGCTATTGGATGAGGCCGGCGTACTGGTGATGGTTCTGACCACGTCAACCGATATTACCTTTCAAAAACAGGCAGAACAAAAAATCAGGGAAAGTGAGGAACATTTCCGCAATCTCACGCAGGCGCTTCCCCAGCTGGTTTGGGTTACCGATACGGAGGGCAAACAGGAATTCGTTACGGAACGCTGGAAAGAATATACAGGACTGGACCCGTATGATTACAATACCTGGGAAATGATCGTTCATCCGGATGACGGTAAGGTTCTGAATCATATCTGGAGCAACAGTAAAAAAACGGGTACTACATATAAGGCGGAAGCCCGTTTGAAAGGGCGGGATGGGGAATTCCGATGGTTTCATGTTCACGGTGAACCGATCCGGTCTGAAAAAAAAGAAATCATCAAATGGGTGGGTGCTTTTACGGATATCCATGAACAGAAATTAGCGGAAGCATTGTTACGACATAGTGAGGAAAGGCTGGAGTTCCTCGTAAAAAAACGCACAGAACAACTGGAACGGTCTAATGAGGACCTGCAGCAGTTCGCCCATGTGGCCAGTCATGATTTAAAAGAACCCATCCGGAAAATAAAAATTTTCAGTAATCTGTTGCAGGATGAATTTAATTCATCATTCAACGACAAGGCCAAATTGTATTTATCAAAAATACAGGGTGCTACAGAAAGGATGTTGATGATGATGGAAGGTGTTCTGAGTTATGCTGCCCTGGACGGCTATCAAAAGGGTCTGGAAGAAATGGATCTGAATGAGATTCTCCATTCGGTTGAAACGGATCTTGAGTTAATCATTCAAAATAAAAATACGGTTGTACACATCGATCCGCTGCCGAAAATTCAGGGATATCCTATATTGATTTATCAGCTTTTTTACAACCTGATATCCAACGCACTGAAGTTTTCAAGAACAGACATTATTCCACAAATCCAAATTCTTTACAAGCCCGTTATCATCGACAACAGGGATTTTGCGCAGTTCCGTGTGGTTGACAATGGAATCGGCTTTGATCCTAAATATGCCGAAAAGATATTTCATACGTTCGCCAGGTTGAATGCCCGTGAAGATTTTGAAGGGACCGGGCTCGGACTTTCATTATGCAAGAAGATTGTAAGCCGTCATCAGGGATTCTTAAGAGCCAGTGGCAAACCCAATCAGGGTGCTGAATTTATTGTTGAACTGCCTGTTATTCATTTTGAATAAGGGTAGTTACTTCACCGGTTGCCGTACCAAATTTTAATTTCAGACGGCAATTCAAATAATATGCGAAGTGTCTTGAGGGATTATTCCGCGCAATGCTGAAGAAGCCTTTCCGCTTCCATCGTAATCTGCTTAAAATTGGCTGGTTTGGTAACCAGTTCAACGCCAAACTGCTGGCAGAAAAACAAATCCGAAGGGTGGGCGGACGTACTGAACATTACGACGGGTACCTCGGTCCATTTATCATTCCTTTTTATTTCAGCGAGGGTTTGCTTGCCGTCCATCACGGGCATGTTGATATCCAGTATGACCAGGCATGGCAAATCGGATTCGCCGGCCCTAGACAGAAATTGCAGAGCCTCTTTTCCATTCGTGGCGTGGGCAACGGTATAGGAGGGGTCTACCTTAAAAATTGCATTTCGTATCAATTCCCGGTCATCGGGGTCGTCGTCTACGCACAGAACAATTCGGGCCATGGTCTCAAATACGATTGGTGAAGATCCGGTGCATAGGTAAGTTTATTTAATATAATAATAAAAAATATCCATTTAATTTTTCCAGGTTGTTTTTGCAATTAACTTCAGGAATTAAACGATTGCCATGCCCGGAGATACCCTTCAAATTAATAATAAATCTGCTGCCCAAAATACTTTTGATGCCATTGTGATCGGTTCTGGAATCAGCGGTGGGTGGGCCGCCAAGGAATTTTGCGATCACGGTCTGAAAACGCTTGTGCTGGAAAGAGGCAGAAATGTGGTGCATCTGAAAGATTACCCGACGGCAACCATGAATCCATGGGATTTTCCACATCACGAAAAACTACCGTTGTCTGTAACAGAAAATAATCCGGTGGTCAACCGGTGTTACGCCTTCAATGAAACATCACAGCATTTTTTTGTGAAGGACACCGAACATCCTTATGTACAGGAAAAACCCTTCGACTGGATCAGAGGATACCAGGTTGGCGGAAAATCGCTTCTTTGGGCCAGACAAACCCAGCGGTGGAGTAAATATGATTTTATGGGACCCGGAAGGGACGGATATGCGGTAGAATGGCCGCTTTCTTACGAAGAACTTGCACCCTGGTACAGCCATGTAGAACATTTCGCAGGCATCAGTGGAAATTTCGACGGGCTGGATACGCTTCCGGACGGAGACTTCCTGCCGGCCTGGGAAATGAACTGTGTGGAATCAGATATCAGTGGAAAAATCAACGCACATTATAAAGACCGTCATGTGGTGCAGGGACGTTGTGCTCACCTGACAAAGCCCAGGGACATTCATCTGCAGCAGGGCAGAAATCCATGCCAGGCGCGCAGCGAGTGCGAACGTGGATGTCCCTTCGGCGGTTATTTCAGTTCCAATTCATCCACCATTCCCTGGGCTCTGAAAACGGGCAATCTGACCATCAGACCTTTCAGCGTCGTTCATTCTTTAATTTATGATGAACAAAAAAAGAGGGCCACCGGAGTACGTGTGATTGATGCGAACACAAAAGAAGAAATTATTTATCATGCGAAAGTGATTTTTGTGAATGCGGCTACGATGAATTCAAATCTGATCCTGCTGAATTCTGTCTCCGGCCGCTTCCCGAACGGACTTGGAAACGACAATGGATTACTTGGAAAATATATCTGTTTTCATAACTACCGGGGAAGCGTAAACGCTGCATTCGACGGACCACTGGATAAATATTATTTTGGCCGCCGACCCACACAACCCATGATGCCCAATTTCAGAAATGTACATAAACAGGAAATGGATTTCCTCAGGGGGTATATGGTATTTTTTGGTGCGGGCCGGGGACGGGGAAAATATCAGGCTGAAGAAGAAATAGGAGCGGGATTAAAAGATAACCTTTCAGAACCTGGCGGTTGGTACGTGTCATCCCAGATGCAGGGAGAGACGATTCCGAAGGAAACCAATCATGTGCGGTTAAGTACGGAAAAGAAAGATGCCTGGGGCATACCCGAACTGGTTTTTTCTGTTGACTATGATGAGAACGATGTAAAATCCATGAAAGACTACCTGGAACAGACATCCGAAATGCTTGAGCTTGCCGGGTGTAAAAACATAGAGACAAATGACAGCAAACAGGCGCCCGGCCTGGATATTCACGAAATGGGCGGCTGCCGGATGGGGAAAGATCCTAAAACATCACTTCTGAATAAATACAATCAGTTTCATCTCTGTCCGAATGTATTTGTCACAGACGGGGCCGCCATGGTTTCAACCAGTACCCAAAACCCGTCACTTACTTTCATGGCGTTTACGGCAAGGGCCGTCGATCATGCCGTTTCAGAATTAAAAAAAGGAAATATTTGAACACATATGATGCCATCGTGGTGGGCTCCGGAATCAGTGGCGGATGGGCGGCGAAGGAACTTTGTGAAGCCGGATTGAAAACCCTTGTTTTGGAAAGAGGCCGTGATGTTGTGCACATAAAAGATTACCCGACAGCTACACTCGCTCCCTGGGAATTTCCGCACAGAGAAGAGATGCCCGAAAAGTTTATCAAAGAAAACCCGTTGATCACGCGGGCAGCCGGGTTTAGCGAATCCACCCGGCATTTTTTTATTAAGGATAACGATCATCCTTATGAACAGGAAAAACCCTTCGACTGGATCAGGGGTTACCAGGTCGGCGGAAAATCGCTGATCTGGGGAAGAGCCTGTCCGAGATGGAGTCCGTACGAATTTATCTCACCTGCACGTGACGGTTATGGCATTGAATGGCCCATCGGATATGATGACATTGCGCCATGGTATTCCTATGTGGAGAAATTTGCCGGGATCTGCGGAAATAAAGATGGCCTTGAATCCATGCCGGACGGAGAATATCTGCCACCCTTCGAATTCAATTGTGTTGAAAAAGATCTTTCAAAAAAAATAAGCGAAAAATATACTGACCGGCGAATGATTCACGGCCGCTGGGCGCAACTGACAGAAGCCAGGGATATCCATCTCAAACAGGGAAGGGGTCGGTGCCAGGCGCGTGACCTTTGCATGCGCGGCTGTCCGTTCGGTGGCTATTTCAGTTCCAATTCATCTACTTTGCCCTGGGCCGCACGTACAGGTAACCTTACCATACGTCCGCATAGCGTGGTTCATTCCATTATCTACGACGAAAAGAAAAACAGGGCCACCGGAGTTCGCATAATCGACGCCGTTAGTCATGAAACAACAGATTATTACGCGCGTATTATTTTCATGAACGCGTCTGCTTTAAATACAAACCTGGTTCTGCTCAATTCCATATCAAATCGATTTCCGGACGGACTCGGAAACGATCATGGTATATTGGGAAAATATATTTGCCATCACAACTACCTGGGTACTATGAACGGAAGGATCGAAGGATACCATGATGTATATTATTACGGCAGAAAACCCGCTGAAGCCATGATGAACAATTTCAGGAATTTCAAAAAGCGCGACATGGATTTCGTGGGTGGTTACATGGCTTTTATGGGTTGTTACCGGACCAGGGGTGCCAGCACAGACGGACCGGAAATCGGGGCAGACTATAAAAAGGCACTCTCTGAAGCTGGTGACTGGGGTTGTTATATGTATATGCAGGGCGAAACCATCCCCAAGGAATCCAACCGGGTTTATTTAAGTAAGGACAAAAAAGACCCGTGGGGCATACCTAGGCTTGTTACGGATGTTGCTTATGACCGGAACGATGAATTATTGATGAAGGATTTCATGGAACAGGGCGCTGAAACGCTGACGAATGGCGGAGTCAGGGACATTAAAGTTCAAAACCGGCATTGGGCTCCCGGCAGGGATATTCATGAAATGGGTGGTTGCCGGATGGGCAAGGACCCCAAAACTTCCATGCTTAATGGCTGGAATCAGCTTCATGCCTGTAAGAACGTTTTTGTAACAGACGGAGCCTGTATGACGAGCACAGGCATGCAAAGTCCATCGATATTGTATATGGCTTTTACCGCTCGGGCAGCCGGATTTGCGATTGCCGAGTTGAAAAAACAGAACTTATGATAAAAATTTCTCTAATTAATCACCTAATCTTTATAAATAGTATATATTAATTTTATTATAATGTAACTTTTAATATGATTTTGTTTTATTTTACGACTGATTTTGGTCCTCGTTAACATCTCATTCACAAAAACTAATTTCAGTATGAACAAAGTCACAATCAAAACGGCGGCACCGTTTGTCCTCCTGGTTCTGATTTCCTTTCTCGCTCTATTCGTACCTTCTGTAGCAAATTTTGATGATGGCAAATACAATGCGGCGGATGTTGCCTGGATGATTGTTGCCACAGCCCTTGTATTTTTAATGACGCCCGGGCTGGCTTTTTTCTACGGCGGAATGGTAAACCGCAAGAATGTGATTTCGACCATGATCAAAAGTTTGATAGCCGCGGGCATTGTTTCTGTGCTTTGGATTGTGGTCGGATATAGTCTTTGTTTCGGACCGGATGTAAAGGGTCTGGGATTGATAGGAGACCCTATGACCCATTTTATGTTTAAAGGTGTTAACTCGGGTAAACCTTGGGTTTTTATGCCGACAATTCCACTTACACTATTTGCCTTATTCCAATTGATGTTTGCGATTATTACCCCAGGATTGGTAGTGGGCGCGGTCGCGGAACGTATTAAATTTACCTCATACGTTTTATTTGTCGTTTTATTTAGTCTGCTTGTTTACACTCCTCTGGCTCATTGGAGCTGGCATCCGGACGGTATACTTGCCAAATGGGGTGCCCTGGATTTTGCGGGTGGTACGGTGGTTCATATTTCAGCAGGTTGTGCCGCATTAGCGGGCGCCATCGTATTAAAACAACGCAGAAGTCATATTGACAACATTGAAATTCCACCTGCCAACATTCCTTATGTATTAATTGGTACCGGGCTCCTCTGGTTTGGCTGGTTCGGATTTAATGCAGGGTCTGCGGGAGCAGCCAGTTCACTGTCCGTTTCAGCATTTGCCACTACAAACACGGCTGCTGGCGCCGCGGGATTGTCCTGGATGTTCTTCGATGTCTTCAAAGGGAAAAAACCATCGGTACTTGGATTTTGTATAGGTGCGGTAGTCGGTCTTGTTGCGATAACACCTGCGGCTGGTTTTGTTGCCATTCCGCAAAGTATTTTCATCGGAGTGGTGGCGGCCGTTATTTCAAACACAGCCGTATACTGGCGTTCCAAGACCAAACTGGATGACACACTGGATGTGTTCCCCTGCCATGGGATCGGCGGTATGGTCGGCATGTTAATGACGGGCATTTTTGCCACAAAAACAGTCAACGCAGCCGGTGCGGATGGCTGGTTCTACGGAAATCCGGCATTTTTCTGGACACAGGTTAAAGCCCTTTTAATTGTGGTTCCGTTCAGCTTTTGCGTATCGTTTTT
>Ga0070733_10001120_pt1 | contig 20402 bp, 8 predicted proteins | sample Coa_R1_9_FD_66450 | JGI IMG/M metagenome (GOLD analysis project Ga0070733, IMG submission 66450) | Surface soil microbial communities from Centralia Pennsylvania, which are recovering from an underground coalmine fire - Coalmine... | ecosystem: Environmental > Terrestrial > Soil > Unclassified ... | reverse complement strand
TGGCAAGCCTCTGGCTGCTCGGCGTCGCCGTCAAGGTCGCGCTCGTCGCCATCGCACCCGGTTAGGAGCGCCTGCCGATCCCGGCGGCGCGGGCTGCAAGGAGCTGCCGTGAAACGCATCCTGATCGTCGCCGGCGGCCTGCTGGTGCTCGCCGCGGTGCTGGTCGCCAGTCTCAGGGCGGGCGGCGCCAAGCAGGGCACGCGCGTCTACGCCGAGGCGGTGGCCCAGCGCGACCTGCAGCAGGTGGTCAAGGCGACCGGCGAGATCGACCCGCGGGTCAAGGTCAACATCTCCGCCCACGTCATCGCCAAGATCGAGAAGCTGTTCGTCAACGAGGGCGACTGGATCGAGAAGGGCAAGCCGTTCCTGATGCTCGAGCAGAACGTCTTCGTCGCCGACCGCGACCAGTGGGCGGCACAGCTGCGCAGCGCCGAGGCCGCCGTGCGGCGCCAGGAGGTGGCGGTCGCCGACGCCGCGCTCAAGCTGCAACGCGCCGAGCGGCTGTTCGCCGGCGGCTCCTTCACCACCGAGCAGCTCGAGAACGCGCAGCTCTCCGAGCGCTCCGCGCGGCTGCAACTCGAGGAAGCCGAGGACCTGGTGAGCCAGGACCGCGCCAATCTGCTGCGCGCGCAGACCGACCTCGGCAAGACCATCATCTACGCGCCGATCAGCGGCCAGGTGATCGCCCTCACCGCCAAGGAGGGCGAGGTGGTGGTCTCGGGCACCATGAACAATCCGGCGTCGGTGATCGGCACCATCGCGGACATGAGCGAGGTGCTGGCCGAGGTGGACGTCGACGAGACCGAGATCGTACAGGTGAAGATGGGCCAGCGCGGGGTGCTCAAGGTGGACGCGCTGCCGAAGCGCGTCTACCATGGCAAGGTGACCGAGGTCGGCAGCTCCGGCTACAACCGTCCGTCCCAACCGGACGTCACCTTCTTCAAGGTCAAGCTGTTGCTCGACGACAGCGACCGGCAGCTGCGCTCCGGCATGTCGGTGCGCGCCGAGATCGCGACCCAGGCGGCCCGCGGCACCCTGGTGGTGCCGATCCAGGCGGTGGTGGAGAGGCCGCCGCAGCCGGCGGCCGGCACCCCGCGCGGCGGCGCCGACGCGGCGGCCACCGACGCGGCGGCCACGGATGCGGCCACCGACGTCAAGGTGGTCTTCGCGGTCGCCGGCGGCAAGGCGCGCCAGCGCCAGGTGGAGACCGGCATCTCCGACGAGACCCGCGTCCAGGTGCTCCGCGGCCTGGCGCCGGGCGACCAGGTGGTGACCGGCCCCTACCGCTCGTTGCGCGACCTCAAGGACGGCGACCCGGTGCAGGTCGTCCCGCCAGGCCAGGCCGACGCCGCCGCCGGCAGCGGCGGCGCCTCCTCGAGCTCCTCCACCTCCTCCACGCCCTCCGACAACGGCGGCGGCCGGGGAGACGGCTGATGGCGGCGCTGATCGACCTGGCGGCGGTCTTCAAGATCTACGACATGGGGGCCGAACAGGTGCACGCCCTCAACGGCATCGACCTGCGCATCGAGAGCGGCGAGTACGTGGCGATCATGGGCGCCTCGGGCAGCGGCAAGTCGACCCTGATGAACCTGCTGGGCTGTCTCGACACGCCCACCTCGGGCAGCTACCGGCTCAACGGCACGGCGGTCGAGGAGCTCGACGATTCGCAGCTCGCCGGCATCCGCAACCGGGAGATCGGCTTCGTCTTCCAGACCTTCAACCTGCTGCCGCGCACCGACGCGCTGCACAACGTCGAGCTGCCGCTGATCTACGCCGGCCTGCCGCGGCGCGAGCGGCGCGAGCGGGCCCGCCGCGCGCTGCAGCGGGTGGGCCTGGGCGACCGCCTGCACCACAACCCCAACGAGCTCTCGGGCGGCCAGCGGCAGCGGGTGGCGATCGCCCGGGCGCTGGTCAACGATCCGTCGCTGCTGCTCGCCGACGAGCCCACCGGCAACCTCGATTCGGCCACCTCGATCGAGATCATGGAGCTCTTCGACCAGCTGCACGCCGCCGGCAACACGGTGGTGGTGGTCACCCACGAGCTCGACATCGCCGGTTACGCCTGGCGGCGCGTCAGCCTGCGCGACGGCAAGGTGCTCTCCGACACGCCGACGGAACGGGCCGCCCCCGCGGCGCGGGAAGCGCCCGGTCCCACCGGGTAGCGCGCCGGGGACGCTGGAGCGGTGGTCGTTCTCGAAAGCCTCCGCATCGCGCTGGCGGCGCTGCGCGCCAACGGCATGCGCTCGCTGCTCACCACCCTGGGCATCGTCATCGGCGTGGCGGCGGTGGTGGCGGTGGTATCGGTGGTGCAGGGCCTGCAGCACCTGGCCTCCGACGTCTTCGAGGGCGTGGGCGCGGCCTTCGTGCACGTCGAGGTGAACCAGGACCGGCAGCGCGGCCCCGGCCTGATCGCCAAGCAGGTCAAGCTCACCGCCGAGGATGCCCAGGCGGTGCGGGAGCAGGTGTCCGGCATCCGCTACTTCACCCGCATCGCCGCCGGCAGCGCCCAGGTCAAGTACGGCGAGCGCCGCCATCAGCCGGAGAGCGTGATGGGCGTCGACGAGGCCTACCAGGAGGTGATGAACCACGCCGTCGACCGCGGCCGGTTCCTTTCGCGCCTCGACCTCGAGAACCACCGCAAGGTGGCGGTGATCGGCCCCAAGGTGGCCGACAAGCTCAAGCTCGGGCGGCAGCCGCTGGGCAAGGAGATCTACGTCGGCAACCTGCCGGTGACCGTCATCGGGGTGATGGAAGCCAAGGGCGAGGCCCTCGGCACCGACCTCGACGATCGCGTCTTCCTGCCGTTCGGCACCGCCCAGGAGCTGTTCGGGCGCGCCGCCACCGACCGCGTCGAGCTCGACCTGCAGGCCGTGGCGCCGGCGCAGGTGGATGCGGTGCGCGACGCCATCCGGCGGTTGCTGCGACACCGCCACCAGCTGCCGGCGGGGCGGCCGGACGACTTCCGCGTCATCGTCCAGGACGAGCTGCTCAAGCAGATCACCGGCTTTCTCTCCGGGGTCACCGCGGTGGTCGGCGGGGTGGTGGCGATCGCGCTGCTGGTCGGCGGCATCGGCATCATGAACGTCATGCTGGTGTCGGTCACCGAGCGCACCCGCGAGATCGGGGTGCGCAAGGCGGTGGGGGCGCGGCGGCGCGACATCCTGTTACAGTTCCTGATCGAGGCGGTGGCGCTGGCGCTGGCCGGCGGCATCGCCGGGTTGGCGCTGGGCTACGGCCTCGGCGTCCTGGTGGTGGCGGTGGTGCCGGCACACCTGCCGCCCGCCCACGTGCCGCTGTGGGCGGTCGGCCTGTCCTGCGGCTTCTCGGCCGCGGTGGGGATCTTCTTCGGCATCTATCCGGCCGGCAAGGCGGCGCGGCTCGACCCGATCGAGGCGCTGCGCTTTGAATAGCCGCGGCGGGAGCGCCGGCCGGTGATCTGGCTCGAAAGCCTGCGCCTGGCGCTGGGGGCGATCGCCGCCAACAAGCTGCGCTCGGCGCTGACCACCCTGGGCATCGTCATCGGCGTCGCCGCGGTGATCGCGGTGGTGTCGGTGGTGCAGGGGTTGCAGCACCTGGCCACCGGCATCTTCGAGGGGGTGGGCGCGACCTACGTCATCGTCTTCCCGCTGCGCCCGGAGCTGCCGCAGGAGGCGCGGGCGCGCCAGGTCAAGCTGACCTGGGAGGACGGCCAGGCGATCCGCGACCAGGTGGCCGGCATCCGCGACATCACGCCGGTGGTGGCCGGCAAGGCCGACGTCAAGTACGAGGACCGGCAGCACCAGCCCGACTTCATCATCGGCACCGGCGCGCGCTGGCAGGAGGTGATGAATTTCAGCGTCGAGAGCGGGCGCTTCTTCGCGCCGCTCGACGTCGAGGCGCAGCACAAGGTGGTGGTGGTGGGCGCCAAGGTGGTCGAGGGGCTCGAGCTCGGACGCGACCCGATCGGCAAGGAGATCTACGTCGGCAGCTACCCGGCGACGGTGATCGGCGTCATGGAGCGCAAGGGGCAGGCCCTCGGCCAGGACTTCGACAACCTGGCGTTCGTGCCCTTCGACCAGGCGGTGCAGCTGTTCGGGCGCGAGGCCCGCGACCAGGTGCAGCTGCGGTTGCAGGCGATGAGCGCCGACCAGGTCGATCAGGTGCGCGACGGCATCCGCCAGGTGCTGCGCCGGCGCCATCGCCTCGGCCGGGGCGACGCCGACGACTTCCGGGTGATCGTCCAGGACGAGATCCTCAAGCAGGTCACCGCCTTCCTCTCCGGGCTCACGGCGGTGATCGGCGGCATCGTGGCGATCTCGCTGCTGGTCGGCGGCATCGGCATCATGAACATCATGCTGGTGTCGGTGACCGAGCGCACCCGCGAGATCGGCCTGCGCAAGGCGGTGGGCGCGCGCCGGCGCGACATCCTGATGCAGTTCCTGATCGAGGCGGTGACGCTGTCGCTGGTGGGCGGCCTGATCGGCCTCGGGCTCGGCTACGGCCTCGGCGCCCTGATCACCGCGGTGGTGCCCGCCGAGCTGCCGCCCGCGCACGTGCCGCCCTGGGCGGTGGCGCTGGCGGCGGGCTTCTCGACCCTGGTCGGCGTCTTCTTCGGCATCTACCCGGCCGGCAAGGCCGCCCGCCTCGATCCCATCGACGCGCTGCGCTTCGAGTAGCGGCCCCGCCGTCCGCCCTCTGCCGCGCCTCGCGATAGAATCGCGGCGCACGCGCCATCGAGGGAGGTCCGTGTCGCGAACCTGGATGCCGGTCCTGGTGGTGGGCGCGCTCGCCCTGAAGCTCGCGGCGGCCGCCGAGCTGCCGGGCGCGGCAGCGGCCGCGGCGCACGCCCCGGCGGAGCGGCTGCCGGTGCGGGTCTACACCGTCGACGACGGCCTGGCGGGCGACGAGGTCAGCGCCATCCTGCAGGACTCCCGCGGCTTCCTCTGGATCGCCACCGACAACGGCCTCAGCCGCTTCGACGGCGCGCGCTTCACCGGCTACGACACGCTGCAAGGCCTGCCCAGCCCGCACGTCAACGTGCTCGCCGAGGACGCGGCGGGCGGCCTGCTGGCCGGCACCACCGCCGGTCTGGCGCGGCTCGACCCAGGCCCGGCGCCGGCGGGCGGTCCGCCGCGCGGCGCCGCCGCCCCGCCCGCGCCACCCGGAGGCAGGGCGGCCACCGGCCCGGCGCCGCGGGCCTTCGCGCCGGTGCCGGACGCGAGCGGGCGCCTGCGCCGGCGGACCGGGGCGCTGCTGGCGGCCGGCGGCGCGGTCTGGTCGGCGGGCTTCGCGGCGGACGGCGGGCTCCTCCGCCTGCCGCCGCCAGGGCGTGCCGGGGCCGGTCCGGAGGAGGTGAGGCTGGCATCCGGCGCGCCGGTGCCGTGGGTGACGGCGCTGGCTCCCGACGGCGCCGGCGGGCTCTGGGTGGGGGAGCGGACCGGTCTCCGGCACCGGCTCGCCGGCGGTCAGTGGATCGATTGCCCGATCCTGCCGTTGCCGCGGTGGGAAGCGGTGGCGGCCCTGCTGCTCGACGCCCAGCAGCGCCTGTGGGTCGAAACCACCAGCGCGGTCTACGTGCTCAAGCCCGGCCCCGCCGAGGCCGGCCGGCCGTCTGACGGCCGGTTGAGCACGCCGTCTGACGGCCGGTTGAGCACGCCGTCTGACGGCCGGTTGAGCCCGCCGCCGGCGGGACGCCCGGGCGCGGCGCCGGCGGCCGGAGCCTCGCTGCTCGAACGTGCCGCCGCCGGCAACTGCCGCCAGCCGGGCTCGGCGGCGCCGCGTCTGCCGGAGGCGCCCGGGGAGGTATGCCGCTTCGACGCCGCCTCCGGGTTGGCGGGACCGCGCCATGCGGCGCCGGCGACAGGCGGCGCCCATCCGTCGGGCGGCATGCTGCAAACCCGGGACGGCCGGATCTGGATCGCCGGCGGCGGCGGCCTCAGCGAGTTCGACGGTCACGGCTTCCGCGGCTACACCGGGCGCAACGGCCTGCCGGATGACGAGATCACCTGCCTCGCCGAGGATCGCGACGGCAACCTCTGGGCGGGCACCCGCTCGCACGGCCTCATGCGCATGGCGCATGACGGCTTCCTGACCTATGCCGTGCCGCCGGCCGCCGGCCTCCCCGAGCGCCTCGGGCCGCCGGCGCCCGCCGCGCGGATCGCGGTGGCGGAGTTCTTCGAGGCCGGCGGCTCGCGGCTCTACGTCTGGGGCAGCCATCGCGGCCATCCCGCCCTGCTGGCCTTCGACGGCGAGCAGCTGGCGGACGTGACGCCGGAGGTCCTGGAGCGCGCCGCCTACCCGGAACGGGGCCGCCACCAGATCCTCGCCGCCGAGACCGGCGGCGATCTCTGGTTGGGCGCCGCCGCCGGCATCTGGCGTTTCCCGAAGGTCGGACAGCCGGCGCTGCTGCGGCGTGCAGCGGGCACCTTCTGGCGGGCTCCCGACGATCTCGGGGAGCTGTTCCGCCTGTTCGCGGACTCGCGCGGCCGGCTGTGGGTCTCGGGGCGCGGCAGCCAGGAGCCGGCGGCCGGCGGCCGGGCGACGACCATCGCGCGCTGGGACCCGGGGAGCGGCCGGTTCAGCGGCGTGCCGGAGATCGAGCGCTTGGGGCGCGGCGCGCCGTCGGCGTTTGCCGAGGACCCGTTCGGCAGCCTCTGGATCGGTTTCTCCGGCGGCGGGCTGGCGCGCCTGCGCGGCGAGACGGCGGACCTCTTCCTGAGCGGCGGGGTGCCGGCGGGCGCGATCAACGACCTGATGATCGACAGCCGCCACCGCCTGTGGGCGGCCACCGCCGACGGCGGCGCGCTGCGGATCGAGGGGCTCGACGCCGCCCGGCCGCGCGCCACCGTCTACGGCAGCGCCCAGGGGCTGTCGAGCGACCGCATCCTGTGCGTGGCCGAGGACCGGCGCGGCATGATCTACCTCGGGCACGGCAAGGGCATCGACCGGCTGGATCCGCAGACCGGCCGCGTGCTCACCCTCACCACCGCCGACGGGCTGCCTTCGAGCATCGTCAACGCCGCCTATCGCGCCGCCGACGGCAGCCTCTGGTTCGGCACTCCCGCCGGCCCGGCCCGCTACCTGCCGGACCTCCCCCACAGCGAGGCGCCGCCGCCGATCTTCCTGACCGGCCTGCTGCTCAACGGCGTGCCCGCGCCGATGCCGGCGCTGGGGGCGCGCAGCCTGGCGGGCCTCGAGCTGCCCGCCGGCCGCAACCACGTGGAGGTCCGCTTCACCGGCATCAGCTTCGCCTACGGTGCCGGCCTGCGCTACCAGTACCGCCTGGACGGATCGGCGGCGGGCTGGAGCGAGCCGCAGGCCGAGCGCTGGGTGCAGCTGGCCGACCTGGCGCCGGGCAGCTACCGCTACCGGTTCCGGGCGGTGACGCCCGACCATGTGGCGAGCGCCATCCCCGCCACCCTCGCGTTCACCCTGCCGCGACCGCTCTGGCAGCGCTGGTGGTTCCTGCTCCCCGCCGCCGCGGCGGTCGTGCTGCTCGCCTGGGCGCTGCATCGCGCGCAGCTGGCGCGGCTGCTGGAGCTCGAGCGGGTGCGCACCAGGATCGCCGCCGACCTGCACGACGACCTCAGCTCGAGCCTGGCGCGCATCTCGATCCTCTCCGAGCTGGCCCGGCGCCGGCTGGCCGACCCGGAGGCGCTGGAGGCGACCCTGGTCGACCAGATCGGCGAGACGGCGCGCGAGCTGATGGAGATGACCGGCGACATCGTCTGGGCCATCGACGCCCGGCGCGACGACCTCGAGAGCCTGCTGGCGCGCATCCGGCGCTTCGCCGGCGACCTGCTCGAAGCGCGCGGCGTCAACGTCGCGTTCGCATCGCCGGCGGGCGCCGCCGGGATCGCGCTGCGCCCCGAGGCCAAGCGGGAGCTCTACCTGGTGCTCAAGGAGGCGGTCCACAACGCCGCCCGGCACGCGCGCGCCAGGGAGGTGCGCATCGAGGTGGCGGCGACGGACGGCGAGCTGGTGGCCGTGGTGCGCGACGACGGCGTCGGCTTCGTTGCCGGCGGCAGCGGTGCGGGCGGCGGCGCCGGCCGCTCCGGGCACGGCCTGCGCAACATCCGCGAGCGCGCGGCGAAGCTCGGCGCCAAGCTCTCGGTGGACTCGGCGCCGGGCGCCGGCACCTGCGTGCGCCTGAGCCTGCGGCTGTGAGGGCCGGGGCGCATGATCATGCCTGGCGTGCTACCGCCTCCAGGCTGTAGCGTTCGGTCGGAGGGATGGTCGGCCGGCAGAAGGAGGGAGGGGGCGTCCCCTTCCCCCCGGCCGCGGCTCCGGTTGTCGCCAATCGCGGCATGCCCCGCAGGTCAGAGGGTGGGAAGGGGATCGAGGGGATGAGGGGGCGATCCGATAGATGCTTTGAGTAGGCCTCGACAGGTACGGTTTGATGTTCGAGGGTTCTTCGGGTAATGATTGAGACAACCCCTATCCGGGTAATTATCATCGAGGACGACCGCGGCACCCGCGACGGCCTGCGGCTGCTGGTGGACGGCACGCCGGGGTACCGCTGCCTCGCCGCCTTCGCCTCGCTCGAACAGGTCCAGGCCGCCAGGGGAGGCGAGCCGCCCGACGTGGTCCTGCTCGACATCATGCTGCCGGGGGAGCCCGGCTCGCGGGGCGTCGCCGCGCTGCGCGAGCGCTGGCCGGCGGCGGCGGTCCTCATGCTCACCGCCTTCGAAGACGAGGACAAGATCTTTGAATCGCTGTGCAACGGCGCCACCGGCTACCTGCTCAAGCGCACGCCGCCGGCGCGGCTGCTCGAAGCGGTGCGCGAGGCCCGCGACGGCGGCGCGCCGATGTCCCCCGAGATCGCGCGCAAGGTGGTGGAGCTGTTCCGGCGCACCGCCCCGCCGGTGGCGCTGCAGGAAGCGCTGACTCCCCAGGAGGTGCAGCTGCTGCGGCTGCTGGCCGAAGGCTGTAGCTACCAGACGGCGGGCGGCCAGCTGGGCATCAGCATCAACACCGTGCGCAACTACATCCGCAACGTCTACGAGAAGCTGCAAGTCCACACCAAGTCCGCGGCGGTGAGCAAGGCGATGCGTGCCGGGCTGCTCTGACCCGGTGCCCCTGCCTCGCGTTGCCATAGGCCAAATCGGCAGCACGCTGTTGGCACCCCTCGTGCACGGGGGCTACGGCGAGATGCCGCTTCCCCGGATCCGACGTCCTTCGTCGAGAATCGATCGCAGCTCGTGAGCCAGGCCAAGGGCGCGACCCTGCCGCCGTCCTTTGCCGGCGTCCAGGAGCCCATCCGCGACGAGCTCTGGGGCGTCGAGCGCCTGGAGCAGCATGCGGCGGCGCTCGCCCGCTCGCAGCGGGTGCGCCGCGGGCGGCCCTGGGACCGCCGGCTGCGGCCCCGGGTATGGCAGAACGGCCGGGTGCTGCTGGCCTCCTACCGTGCCATCGCCGAATCGCTCCGCGCGGAGCGCGCGATGACGCCGGCCGCGGAATGGCTGGTCGACAACTTCCACCTCGTCGAGGAGCAGCTGCGCGAGATCCGCGAGGATCTGCCGCCGGCCTTCTATCGCCAGCTGCCGAAGCTCGGCGACGGCCCCCTGCGCGGCTATCCGCGGGTCTACGCGCTCGCCCACGATCTGGTCGCCCATACCGACAGCCGGTTCGACGAGGAGGCGCTGCGGCGCTTCGTCAGCGCCTACCAGCGGGTGCAGCCGCTGACCATCGGCGAGCTCTGGGCGGTGGCGATCTCGCTGCGCGTGGTGCTGGTCGAGAACCTGCGGCGCCTGGCCGAGAGGCTGGTGCGGGGACGCGCCGCGCGCGAACAGGCGGAAGCCCTGGCCGACCGGCTGCTCGCCGGCGGCCGCGAGGCCCAGCCCGAGGCGCCCCTGCGGCGCTACGAGGACGGCCCGCTCGATGTCGCCTTCGCCGTGGCGCTGCTGGGGCGTTTGCGCGACCGGGACCCGCAGGTGACCCCCGCCCTCGCCTGGCTGGACCGCCGCCTGGCGGACCAGGGCACCACCGCCGACGAGGTGGTCGCCATCGAGCACCAGCGCCAGGCGGCGATGAACGCCACGGTGCGCAACGTGATCACCAGCATGCGCCTGATCTCGGCCTTCGACTGGGCGGCGTTCTTCGAGCGGGTCAGCCTGGTGGACGCGGAGCTGGCTGCCGATCCCGGGTACCTGGCCGCCGAGTTCGCGACCCGCGACCGCTACCGCCATGCGGTGGAGGAGCTGGCGCACGGCTCGCGCCTGTCGCAGATCGAGATCGCGCGGCGGGCGGTGCGCCGAGCCGCCGGCGCTGCCGGCCGCGAGGCGGATCCGGGCTACTACCTGATCGCCGGCGGCCGCGGCGCCTTCGAGCGCGAGATCGGCTACCGCGTGCCGCCGCGGCAATGGTTGCGGCGGGCCTTCTTCGCCTGGGCGACCCCCGGCTACCTCGGCACCCTCGCGGCCGCCACCGCGCTGGCACTGGCGCTGCCGCTCTGGCGCGCCGCCAATGCCGGCAATGCGGCGCCGCTGCTGTTTTGGCTCGGCCTGCTGGCGCTGGTGCCGGCCTCCGAGCTGGCGGTGCAGCTGGTCAACGCCTGGTTGATGGAGCGCTACGGGCCGCGGGTCCTGCCGCGGCTCGAGCTGCGCGGCGGCGTGCCGCCGGAGCTGCGGACGCTGGTGGCGGTGCCGACCCTGCTGACCGCTGCCGCCGAGATCGAGGAGCAGATCGCCCGTCTCGAGGTGCACTACCTGGCCAACAGCGAGGAGGAGCTGCGCTTCGCGCTGCTCTCCGACTGGACCGACGCCGCCGCCGCCACCGTGCCCGGCGACGAAGAGCTGCTGGCGGCGGCACGGGCCGGCATCGCGCGCCTCAACACCCGCCACGGCCCCGGCGCCGGCGGCGAGCCGCGCTTCGTGCTGCTGCACCGGCGGCGAGTCTGGAACCCGAGCGAGGGGCGCTGGCTGGGCTGGGAGCGCAAGCGCGGCAAGCTCGAGGAGCTCAATCGCCTGCTGCGCGGCGACCGCGAGACCACCTTCCTGCCCGTGGACGGCGCCGGGAACGCCGGCGGGGATACCGGCGAACCCGGCGCGATGGGCGACCTTGGCGACGTCGGCGATGTCGGCGACGTCGGCGATGCCGGTGTGGCGGCGGCCGGCAACGGCGGCGCCCCCAGCGCCGCGGCGGCGCCACCTTATGCGCCCGGCTCGATCCGCTTCGTGATCACCCTGGACGCCGACACCCGGCTGCCGCGCGAGGTCGCCCGGCGCCTCGTCGGCACCCTGGCCCACCCGCTCAACCGGCCGCGCTTCGACGAGCGCCGCGGCCGGGTGGTGGAGGGCTACGGCATCCTGCAGCCGCGCGTCACGCCGTCGCTGCCGGCCGCCAGCGAAGGGTCGCTGTTCCAGCGCATCTTTTCGGGCCCGGCGGGCATCGATCCCTATGCCGCCGCCGTCTCCGACGTCTACCAGGACCTGTTCGGCGAAGGCTCGTTCACCGGCAAGGGGATCTACGACGTGGATGCCTTCAGCGCCGCCCTGGCCGGCAAGGTGCCGGAGAACACGCTGCTCAGCCACGACCTGTTCGAGGGGCTCTTTGCCCGCACCGGCCTGGTCACCGACGTCGAGCTGCTCGAGGAGTTCCCTTCCCACTACCAGGCCGCCGCCGCCCGCCAGCACCGCTGGGCGCGCGGCGACTGGCAGCTGCTGCCGTGGGTCCTCGGCCGCGGCCGTGCCCGCATCCCGGCGATCAGCCGCTTCAAGATGCTCGACAACCTGCGGCGGACGCTGGCGGCCCCCGCCGGCTACCTGCTGCTGCTGAGCGCCTGGACGCTGCCCGGCGCCTCCCCCGCACTGTGGACCGGGTTCTGGCTGGCGACCATCGCCATCCCCGGGTTCCTGGGCCTGCTCTACTCGGCGGTGCCGCGCCGGCGCGGCATCTCCAAGCGCAGCCACCTGCGCGCCTTCGCCGGCGATCTGGTCCTGGCGGTGGCGCGGGTGGTGCTGCGGGTCGCTTTCCTCGCCGACCAGGCCTGTCGGATGGGCGACGCCATCGTGCGCACCCTGTTCCGGGTCTACGGCTCCCGCCGCCGCCTGCTGCAGTGGGTCACCGCGGCACAGGCCAAGAGCGGGCTCGGCCTCGAGCCGCGGGTCTTCTACCGGCGCATGGCCGGCGGCCTGGGGCTTGCCGCCGGCGCCGCGGTGGCGGTGGCGGCCGCGGCCGCGGTGGCAGCGGCGGCTTCAGCCACGGCGCGGGCCGGCGCCTGGCCGGCATCCGGCGCCTGGGCGGTCTGGGGCTGGGCGGGGCCGCCGCTGCTGCTGTGGGCGCTGTCGCCGGCGCTGGCCCGCCGGCTGAGCCTGCCGCCCGTGCCGCTCGAAGCGGTGCCGCTGCCGGCGGCCGAGGTCCGCCAGCTGCGGCTCATCGCCCGCCGCACCTGGCGGTTTTTCGAGACCTTCGTCGGCGCCGACGACCACGCGCTGCCTCCCGACAACTTCCAGGAGTCGCCGCGGCCGGTGGTCGCCCACCGGACCTCTCCCACCAATCTCGGGTTGTACCTGCTCGCGGTCGTCGCCGCCCGGGACTTCGGCTGGCTGGGCACCCTCGATTGCGTCGCGCGCCTCGACGAGACCCTGCAGACGATGCGGGCCCTCGACCGCTTCCGGGGGCATTTCTACAACTGGTACGACACCCGGGAGGTCCGCCCGCTCGAACCGCGCTATGTCTCGACGGTCGACAGCGGCAACCTGGCCGGCGACCTGCTGGTGCTCGCCGAGGCCTGCCGCCGCCTCGCCGAACGGCCGCCGCTCGACGGGCAGGCGCTCGCCGGCATCGGCGACGCCGTGGCGGCGATCCATGCCGCGGCGCCGGCCAGCGCCGGCCGGCGCACCCAGACGGTCACCCGGCGCCAGCTTGACGAAGCGCTGGCGGCGGTAACCACCGCCCTGGCGCCGTCGCCGGCGACGCCGGCACAGTGGGCGGCGCGCCTGGCGGAGCTCGACGCCAGGCTGCATGCCGTGGCGGACGTGGCGCGGGCGCTGGTCGGCGAGCAACGGCAGGGCGCCGATGCCGCGGCCTGGGACGAGGTGCTGGCCTGGACGGAGCTGGCGCAGGCGACGGTCGCGAGCCATCGCCGCGACCTCGAGGAGCTGCTGCCATGGGCGCGCCAGGCCGGCGCCGGCGCCGGACCGCTTGCCGAAGTGCCGTCGATCGCGGCGCTGCCGGACGCCTGCGCGGCGGCCAGGGAGGGGCTGGCGGCGGCACCCCCGGGCGGCGAGCCGCCGTTGCCGGGCGCCCTCGACGCCGACCTCGAACGGTCCGCCGCCGCCGCCGGCGGCCTGACGCGCCGGCTGGGCGAGCTGGCGCGCACCGCCGGCGAGCTGTTCACCGCCATGGATTTCCGCTTCCTCTACGATCCGGGCCGCAAGCTGTTCGCCATCGGCTACCGCGTCGCCGAGGCGGAGCTCGACGGCAGCTACTACGACCTGCTCGCCTCCGAGGCCCGCCTGGCGAGCTTCATCGCCATCGCCAAGGAGGACGTGCCGGCGGCGCACTGGTTCCGGCTCGGCCGCCCGCTGACACCGGTGGATCGCGGCGCCGCGCTGGTCTCCTGGTCCGGCTCGATGTTCGAGTACCTGATGCCGGCCCTGATGATGAGCGCGCCGCCGCACAGCCTGCTGGACCAGACCTGCCGCCTGGTGGTGCGGCGCCAGATCCAGTACGGCGCGGAGCGCCGCGTGCCCTGGGGAGTCTCGGAGTCCGCCTTCAATGCCCGCGACCTCGAGCTCACCTATCAGTACTCGAATTTCGGCGTTCCCGGGCTGGGCTTGAAACGTGGCCTCTCGGAAGACCTGGTGATCGCTCCCTACGCCACCGCCCTGGCGGCGCCGTTCGCGCCGCAGCAGGCCTGCCGCAATTTCGCCCGCCTCGAGCAGGCCGGCGCCGCCGGCCGCTACGGCTTCTACGAGGCGGTGGACTACACCGCCAGCCGGCTGCCGGAAGGCCAGGACCTGGCGGTGGTCCGCGCCTACATGGCGCACCACCAGGGCATGTCGCTGCTGGCGCTGGCCAACACCCTGGACGTCTGCCGCGACGGCGCCATGCCGGCGCGGTTCCACGCCGTGCCGATGGTCCAGGCCACCGAGCTGCTGCTGCAGGAGCGGACGCCGCGCGATCTGGCGGTGGCGCGGCCGCGCGCCGAGGAGGTGGCGGCGGCGGCGGCGGTCGGAGCGCTGGCGCCGCCGACGGTGCGCCGCTATCGCTCCGCCCACGACGCGGTGCCGCGCACCCAGCTGCTCGGCCATGGCGGCTACACGGTGATGCTGACGGCGGCCGGCTCCGGCTACAGCCGGGTGCGGGAGCTGGCGGTCACCCGCTTCCGCGAGGACGTCACCCGCGATTGCTGGGGGAGCTTCGTCTTCTTGCGCGACATGCAGAGCGGCGAGGTGTGGTCGGCCGGCTTCCAGGCGAGCGGCGTCGAGCCGGACAGCTACGAGGTCGTCTTCGGCGAGGACCGCGCCGAGATCCTGCGCCGCGACGGCGCCATCGCCTGCCGGCTCGAGGTGGTGGTGTCGCCGGAAGACGAGGCGGAGGTGCGCCGGGTGTCGCTCACTCATCACGGCCTGCGGCCGCGCGAGATCGAGGTGACCTCCTACGCCGAGGTGGTGCTGGCGCCGCCCGGCGCCGACGTCGCTCATCCCGCCTTCCAGAACCTGTTCGTGGAGACCGAGCACGTGGCCGCTTTCGAGGCGCTGCTCGCCTCGCGGCGGCCGCAGGCCGAGGGCGATCCGCGTCCCTGGGCGGCGCACGTCGTGGCGGTGCAGGGCGAGACGGTCGGCGGCACCCAGTTCGAGACCGACCGGCTGCGCTTCCTGGGCCGCGGCCGCGGCATCCGCACGCCGATGTCGGTGATCGACGGCCGGCCGCTGTCGAACACCGCCGGCGCGGTGCTCGATCCCATCCTCAGCCTGCGGCGGCGGGTCCGGCTGCTGCCGGGCACCACCGTGCGCGTGACCTTCTCGACCCTGGTGGCGGCGTCGCGCGAGGCGGCGCTGGGCCTCGCCGACAAGTACCGCGACCCGGCGGCATTCGAGCGCGCGGCCACCATGGCCTGGACGCAGGCGCAGGTGCACCTGCGCCACCTCGGCATCCCGGCCGACGAGGCCCACCTCTTCCAGCGCCTCGCCAACCGGCTGCTGTTCCCGGACCCGTCGCGCTCCACGGGAAGGTCGGTGGCCGAGCCGGCGCCGCCCGGCCCGCTCGGCCCATCGACGCTCTGGGGGCACGGCATCTCCGGCGACCTGCCGATCGTGCTGGTGCGCATCGACGACCCCGACGACGCCGGCATCGTCCGTCAGCTGCTCAAGGCCCACGAGTACCTCCGCGGCAAGCGGCTGGCCGTCGACCTGGTGATCTTGAACGAGAAGGCGCACGGCTACGGCCAGGACTTGCAGGCGGCGCTCGAAGCGCTGGTGCGCACCGCCCAGGCGGGCCGCCGCGGCGACGGGCCGGAGCCGAGCGGCAGGGTCTTCATCCTCCGCGGCGAACAGATCACGGCGGCGACGCGAGGCGCGCTGCTGACGGCGGCGCGGGTTGCGCTGCAGGCCCGCGACGGCACGCTGGCCGAGCAGCTGGTCCGGCGCGACCGCGGCGAGGAGAAGCGCCAGCCGCGAGTGCCGCGCCGCAGCGCGCCGGCGCAGCCGGACGAAACCGCGCCGCCGCGGCTCGACCTCGAGTTCTGGAACGGGCTCGGCGGCTTCGACCGCGACGGCCGCGAGTACGTGACCGTGCTCGGCGAAGGGCAGTGGACGCCAGCGCCATGGATCAACGTCATCGCCAACCCCGGCTTCGGCTTCCAGGTCTCGGAGTCCGGCGCCGGCTACACCTGGGCGGTGAACAGCCGCGAGAACCAGCTCACCTCCTGGTCGAACGATCCGGTCAGCGATCCCCCCGGCGAGGCGCTGTACCTGCGCGACGAGGAGACCGGCGCCCTCTGGGGGCCGACCGTGCTGCCGATCCGCGAGGAAGCCATTCCCTACGTGGCGCGTCACGGCCAGGGTTACAGCCGCTTCGAGCACGCCTCGAACGGCGTCAGCCTCGAGCTGTTGCAGCTGGTGCCGCTCGAGGATCCGGTGAAGATCTCCCGTCTGGTGATCGTCAACCGCGGCAGCCGGCCCCGCCGGCTCTCGGTCACCGCCTATGTCGAATGGGTCCTCGGCAGCTCGCGCGGCGCCGCGGCGCCCTTCGTGGTCACCGAGATCGACGGCGCGACCGGGGCGATGCTGGCCCGCAACCGCTGGAGCGAGGAGTTCGGCGAGCGGGTCGCGTTCGCCGACCTCGGTGGCCGCCAGACCGCCTGGACCGGCGACCGCGCGGAGTTCCTGGGCCGCAACGGCACGCTCGACCGTCCGGCGGCGCTGGAGCGGCTTGACCTGCGGCTCTCCGGTCGGGTGGGGGCCGCCCTCGACCCCTGCTGCGCGCTGTGGACCGGCATCGAGCTGCGGCCGGGCGGCCGCGCCGAGCTCGTCGTCGTGCTCGGCCAGGCCGCCGGCGTCGAGCAGGCGCGGGAGCTGGTGCGGCGCTACCGCGCCGCCGACGTCGAGGCGGTGCTGGCGGCGGTGACGCGCTACTGGGACGACGTCGCGGGGGCGTTGCAGGTCAAGACCCCGGACCGCTCGATGGACCTGCTGCTCAACCGCTGGCTGATCTATCAGGCGCTCTCCTGCCGCTTCTGGGCACGCTCCGCTTTCTATCAGGCGGGCGGCGCCTATGGCTTCCGCGATCAGCTGCAGGACGTGATGGCCTTCACCGTCGCCCGCCGTGAGATCGCCCGCGAGCACATCCTGCGCTGCGCCGGCCGGCAGTTCGTCGAGGGCGACGTCCAGCACTGGTGGCATCCGCCGTCCGGCCGCGGCGTGCGCACCCGCATCTCGGACGACCTGCTGTGGCTGCCCTACGTGGTCCTGCACTACCTCGAGGTCACCGGCGAGCGGGAGCTGCTCGACGAGGCGGTGCCCTTCCTCGAAGGGCAGGCGGTGCCGGAAGGGCGGGACGACGCCTATTTCGTGCCCGCAGTGTCGCGGCAGAGCGGCTCGCTGTACGAGCACTGCGCGCGCGCCCTCGATCTGCGGCTGGCGGTGGGCGCCCACGGCCTGCCGCTGATCGGCGCCGGCGACTGGAACGACGGCATGAACCGGGTCGGGCGCGAGGGCAAGGGCGAGAGCGTCTGGCTTGCCTGGTTCCTGCACAGCCTGCTCTGGGAGTTCGCGGCGATCGCTGCCGAGCGCGGCGAGAGCGAGCGCGCCGGCCGCTGGCGCGAGCACGTGACGGCGCTCAAGGCCGCCGTCGAGCGGCACGGCTGGGACGGCGACTGGTACCGCCGCGCCTTCTTCGACGACGGCACGCCGCTGGGCTCCGCCGCCAACGCCGAGTGCCGCATCGATTCGATCGCGCAGTCGTGGGCGGTGATCTCGGGCGCCGCCGACCGGTCCCGCGCCGCCCAGGCCATGGCGGCGGTGGAGGAGTACCTGGTGCGCCCGGGCGACGGCCTGGTGCTGCTGTTCACACCGCCCTTCGACCGCACGCCGCTCGACCCGGGATACATCAAGGGTTACCTGCCGGGAGTGCGAGAGAACGGCGGCCAGTACACCCACGCGGCGATCTGGTGCATCCTCGCGTTCGCGGCGCTGGGCGATGGCGACAAGGCGGGCGGACTGTTCTCGATCCTCAATCCGATCAATCATGCCAGCACGCGGGCCGGCATCCAGCGCTACAAGGTCGAGCCCTATGTTGCTTCCGCCGACATCTACGCCGAACCCAACCACCTCGGCCGCGGCGGCTGGACGTGGTACACCGGCTCGGCCGGCTGGATGTACCGCGCCGGAGTCCAGTGGATCCTGGGCATCAGGATGCGCGGCGCCGTCCTGTCGATCGATCCGGCGATCCCGCGCGCCTGGCCCGGCTACGAGATCACCTTCCGCTATCACGCCGCGCGCTACGCCGTCCGGGTCGAGAATCCGCGCGGCGCGACCCGCGGCGTCACCCGCGCCGAGCTCGACGGCGCCGAGCTGCCGGTGGCCGCCAACGGCGTCGCCGACGTCGCCCTGGTCAAGGACGGCGAGCACCAGATCCGGGTCGTGCTGGGTTAGGCCAGGGGGGCCCTCCCCTTTGGCCTGTCGCCAGCGTACACTCCAGGGCATGGTTTCTCCACGTGGTGCGCGCTGCCTGGTGGCCCGCCTGTCGTTGACGGCTTTGGTGGCAATGGGCGTCGGCGATCGGGTGGCCGCCAGCGTGGCGGTTTCACCGACCGCGCCTGTCGCCGAGGCGCCGGCGGCTGCCGGCAGCCCACGGTTCGGCGATGAGATCTCGGTGCGGCTCTCGACCGTGGTGGTGCGAGTCGTCGACGGTGCGGGAGACCCGCTCCTCGGCCTCACGCCTGGCGACTTCCGGGTGCAGGTGGGGAAGCAGGAGGTGCCGGTCGCTGCCGTGGACTGGTTTGTGACCGCGGCGGCCACCCCGGCGGCCACCCCGAGCGACACTCACGAGGTCATCGCCGAGGCGATGCGGGGCCGCACCGGGACGGATCAGGTTGCGGTGATGGCATCGCCGACGTCGGCGCCCGCCCAGCCTGCCGCGGTCGCGGCTCCCGCCGGCAAGCTGGTGGTGATCTTCGTGCAGGCCGACAGCAACGCTCCGAGCCGGACGCGGGGTCATCTGCGTACGCTGCCCTTCACCCGCGAGCTGCTGGACGCGCTACAGCCCGAGGACCAGGTGGCGGTGATCTCCTTCGACTCCCACCTGAAGCTCTGGCAGGACTTCACCCGCCGGCACACGGCGATCCCCGAGACGATCTATCAGGCCATCCACTACGGCGGCGATCCTCCCGCGCCCATGGCTGCGGGCACCGCGGGCACCGCGGGCACCGCGGGCGCCGCGGGCGACGCCGGCACCGCGGGCGACGCCGGCGCGCTCTCGCTCGGCGCCCATTTCGACGCCGAGGCCGCCCGCCGCGCCGCCTCGCCCGAGCGCGCCCTGGCGCTGACCGCCGAGGCGCTGTCGGCCCTGCCGGGCGAGAAGGTCGTCGTGTTCCTCGCCTGGGGCCTCGGCAGCTTCAGCTCCTGGGGCACGCGGATGACCCCGGCCTTCGCGCCGGCGGTGCGGGCGCTCACCGCGGCGCGGGCCAGCGTCTTCGTGCTCGACGTCACCGATGCCGACTCCCACGACCTCGAGGCCGGCCTGCGCGGCATCGCGGACGCCACCGGCGGCACCTACGACAAGACCAACCTGTTCCCCGCCCTCGCCGTCCGGCAGCTCGCCCGCACCATCTCCGGCTATTACGTCCTGACCCTCGACGCCGCGTCCCTCCCCGCGGCGGGAGGCGAGGTCCAGGTCGCGCTGCGCGGCCGCCGGGGCACCGTGCTGCTGCGTCCGACGCTGCTGCACGGAGCGCCGCCCCGCTAGCATGCCGGCCCGCTGAAACATTTCCCGCCGCGGCGGCGTATCGCAGGAGCAAGCGGCAAATGGCCGCCCGGCGAGCAAAGCCGCGCGGCTCATGGGGCGCCTTCGCGCTCGCGAAGGCTCGGACCAGGACTGCCTCAACGCAAGGGAAACCGAACATGCACAGCAGAGCTCTCGCGCTCCTTGGCGCGCTCGTCGCCGCGCTCGTCGCCGCGCCCGCCTTCTCGCAGACGCCGGTCGAGCAGCTGGCGAAGCCTCCGGCCGACGCCAAGGTGTGGACGATCACCACCAACGGCGGCGCGTCGCGCTTTGGCCAGGTTTCGCGCTGGACGGATGCCAGCGGCACGCGTTGGTCGCGCTTCAGCTTGAACATGCGGGGTTTCGTCAGCGAGGTCGACGAGCAGATCCGCCTGGCGCCGGACGGCACGCTCGAATCGATGATCATCCGCGGCAGGACACCGCAGGGCGATTCCGCCGAGACCTATCAAGCCAGCAATGGCGCCTACACCTGGACCAGCCCGGTCGATCACGGTGCGGGCAAGACCAGGACCGATCTCGAATATGTCGCGTTCGGCGGCACCTTCGATTCCTTCCTCTTCATCGTCGATGCGATGCTGAGATCGCCGACCCATGCGGTCGACCTGCTGCCTTCGGGCCGCGGCCAGATCGAGCCGCTCACCACTTTCGAGGTCGCCAACGGCACGGAAAAGAAGACGCTGACGGCCTACGCCATCACCGGCTTCGGCCTCTCGCCGTTGCCGGTGTGGATGGACGGTGACAAGTTCTTCGGCGCGGTGCCCGACTTCCTCCCCGAGGGCTGGGAGAAGACCGGACCGGCGCTGAGCCAGGCGCAGGACGAGGCGCTCGCCAAGCTGGCGCCGGCGCTGGTCGCGAAGCTCGCGAAAACTCCTGCCGGCCCGGTCGTCTTCAGCAACGTCAAGCTCTACGACGCCGACGCGCGCGCCTTTCGCGACGCCATGACGGTGGTCGTCGAGCACGGCCGCATCGCCGAGGTG
>Ga0070733_10001119_pt1 | contig 20414 bp, 18 predicted proteins | sample Coa_R1_9_FD_66450 | JGI IMG/M metagenome (GOLD analysis project Ga0070733, IMG submission 66450) | Surface soil microbial communities from Centralia Pennsylvania, which are recovering from an underground coalmine fire - Coalmine... | ecosystem: Environmental > Terrestrial > Soil > Unclassified ... | reverse complement strand
ATGGAAATGACCGATAAAGACCGTTACGAGCGCATCCGCGAGTCTATGGGCAGCTTTTGCGCGATCGTAGAACTGTCGCGGGTGGAAGAGAGCGAGGCGGTCCGCTGGATCGGCGAATATTGCCAAACTCAAGGGGTGAAGATCGACGCCGACGCCTCGCGCGAGCTGGTCGACGCTCTCGGCGGCGACATGATGATGGTCTCGAATGAGATCGAGAAGCTCATTCTCTACGTGGGAGAGAAAAAGCACATCACTCTGGGCGACGTCGAAACCATGGTGCTGGCTGCCAAGCAGCGCTCTTTATATGAGCTGACCGACGCGATCTCCGCCAAAGACCGCGTCCGCGCCCTCGAAATGCTCGACGCCATTCTAACCACCGGAGACGGCGACGAAGCTGCTATCGGCCATCTCTATATGCTGGCCAAAACTTTCCGCCAGATGCTAGTAATTCTCGAACGCAACGTCCGCGACCAGCGCATGTTGTGGGCGGCGCTGTGGCAGGGGTTCCGCGTGCCCCCGTTCGCAGCCGATGACATCATCCGCCAGGCCCGCCGCTACAAATCGAAAAGAGAACTGACCCGCGCCATTCGCCTCGTGGCCAAGACAGACCTAGCCCTGCGCTCGAATCCCCCAAGCAAAAGAATGGTCCTGGAAAAGTTGGTGCTGGATTTAACCGCTGAAATGAAGCCGGAAGTTCCTGGGTGGTCACAGGAAGAATTGCCGGTGTGAGAGGACCTTTTGGCTCGGCTTTTAGCTAAGAGCTAATAGCCGAAAGCTAAAGGCTTATTTCACCGCATGCAGCCGTGCGCTCAACCGCGACTTGTACCGCGACGCGGTATTGTTGTGGATCACTCCCTTCTGCACCGCTTTATCGAGCGCAGAAACCGTCTGCCGGAACACCTGTTCCGCCGCGGTCTTGTCGCCCTTGGCGAGCGCCTCGCGCAGTTGCCGCAGAGCAGAGCGCAAACGCGACGTGTTGGCCCGGTTGCGGGCGGTTCGTTTCTCAGTCTGACGGGCGCGTTTCAGCGCCGAAAAATGATTAGCCATGGAAGCTTATTTACCTTCGGTTGAATGTCGTTGAGTCTAAATCGGCAGGCCGATTCCAACCTGTTTATTCTACGGGACTAACTCCCACGCGGTCAAACTCAACTTGTTGGTTCTTCACCGCCCCACCAGCTTCCACGCCACCAATGCCACGACACAAACGATCCCAGCCACGTACCCAATCATTCTCGCCTTGTTGGCCTTTTCCTGCTCCTGCATAAACCACCTCGCTTCTTCAACATAATGCCACACCCCTGCCCATCCTCTATAGCTCCCATTGACTCCCCTCCATCCCCGAGATACCCTATGCGTAATGGCAGTTGCTTGCACCTTGCGAGCGAGCATCCCGGCGGGTTCTACCTCCAGACAGAAGAAGGCTTTTTACGCTGCAAAAGATGCCCGTCTGCCTCGCCTGCAACATCTAACCCAACCGTCGAGCACTTGTAAGCGGCGCGCGGAGGCCTACGCCCAAACTGAATGAAGAAAAGTATCGAAATCACTCCTCATATCGAAACCCTGTTCGGCACCAGGGACGAAAATCTGCACGTCCTTGAAGACGGTTTGCACATCACCATCGACCTGCGCTCGAATGCCATCGAACTTCATGGCGCCACCACCGCGGTCGAACGCGCCCAGCAGGTTTTCGCCGACTACGAACATCTGCGGCGCGCCGGACACGTTTTCAACAACGGCGACCTGAACAGCATGTTGCGCGTGCTTATGGCCGATCCCAAAGCCACGCTGCGCGGTTTGGCTGAAGCAGGGCGCCAGCGTGCCACGGGAGCTCGCCGCACCGTACAGCCCAAGAGCCTGAACCAGCGCCGCTATCTCGAGGCCATCGAGAAACATGACATGGTTTTCGGCATCGGCCCGGCGGGAACTGGTAAAACTTATCTTGCCGTAGCCATGGCCATTTCCGCGCTGCTCTCAAAGCGCGTCAACCGCATCATTCTCGCCCGCCCCGCCGTAGAAGCTGGCGAGCGCCTGGGATTTCTGCCGGGGACCTTGCAGGACAAGATCGACCCTTATCTCCGACCGCTGTATGACGCGCTCTACGACATGCTCGAACCGGAGAAAGTCGATCGCTATCTGGAGAAGAACGTCATCGAGATCGCGCCCATCGCCTTTATGCGCGGACGCACGCTCAACGACTCCTTCGTCATTCTTGACGAGGCGCAGAATACCACTTCCGAGCAGATGAAAATGTTCGTCACTCGCCTCGGCTTCAACTCCAAAGCCGTGATCACCGGCGACATTACACAAATCGATCTGCCCAACGCCCGCCGCAGCGGGTTGCTGGAGGTCATCGATATCCTGAAGACGGTCGACGGCCTGGCCTTCGCCTACTTTGATGAAAGTGACGTGGTGCGCCACCACCTGGTACAGAGAATCATCCGCGCCTACGATAACCACAAAGCCCGGATCGCCGAACAGCAAATGTTATTGCTGGAGCCTGACCCGAAGAAGTCGAATGGCGGCGGCCGTTTCACCGCCCAGGAGAGCTTAGGAGCGACAGAAGCGGCGGCCGAAGCCAAGGAATAGAAAGTGTGATGTCTTGCAGGAGGGTGCCAGGCGGCGGCCCTCCTGTTTGCTTTTGCACAATCAACCCGGTGATCGTCATCCGAAAACCCGTTTCCGGTTTGAGTTCTTCCGCGCTCACCCGATTTATCACACGCGCGAAGGGCGCCGTGCGGCTGCGTGGCTCAGTTGACGTGTTGTTGGCCGGCAATCGCGACTTGCGTGCTCTGAACCGGCGCTTCCGCGGGAAAAACCAGCCTACGGACGTGTTATCGTTTCCCGCAGGGGAGGGACCCCGCAACGGTTTTGTCGGTGACATTGCCATTTCCGTGGACATTGCGGACCAGAACGCCAAGCGCCTCGGTCACGCTACCGCGGAAGAGATCAAGATCCTGTGCCTACACGGACTGCTGCATCTCGCGGGATTTGACCACGAAAACGATCAAGGGCAGATGGCGAAGAAAGAGCTCAGCTTGCGGCGCCGCCTCGGGTTGGTTACGACCCTGACCGAGAGAAGCGGCGTCCATACTCCGCGGCCATTACGATGAATTTTGCCATCGCTATCGCGCTCCTGGTTCTATGCGGACTGCTGACCCTCGTGTCCTACGTCGATCGTCTCTATTCCGAGATCGGCAAGTTTCTTTCCCGCGAATTTCAGGACAACATCGATGCGTTTGAGCAAAGCGTTGAGCCTCGGCTGAAATTCAGTCGTGAACGTGCGGCTTTATCGGTCGCTGTGGTCTCCCAACTGACGACTGCCGCCATCGCCTTGCTTCTGGGTTTCGCTGTCTTCCGCGACGGTGCCTGGCGCATCGAGGAGATTCTGCAGGCCGTCCTTGGCCTGATTCTCATCGTAATCATCTTCAACCGCTTCCTGCCGTTCGTCTTCTTCATGCGGACCAAAGGTCAATGGCTGGCCCATTGGGTTTTGGTGTTGCGCATCGTCATTTATCTGGCTGTGCCCGCCACCCTGGTGCTGGGTTTCCTGCGCTCCGTGACTGCCCTCACCAAGGAGCATTCTGAAGAACAGCCCGAGACTCAGGCGGAAGCCGTTGACGCTCTGATCGAAGCCGGTCAGGAAGAAGGCATTTTGGATGAGAGCAACCGTGACCTGATCCAATCTGCTGTCGAATTCGGTGAAAAGACCGTTCGTGAGGCCATGAAACCGCGGCCCGACATTGTCGCGGTTCCCACCCATGCCACGGTCGAACAGTTCGTCGAATTATTACGCGAAAAACCCTACTCGCGCGTGCCGGTCTTCGAAGGCACCATCCACAACATCAAGGGCATCGTTTACGCCCAGGATGTGCTCCAGGTGCCGGACACCGAAGCCCGCGTCCGTACGGTGGACACGCTCATGCGCAAGGACGTTTATTTCGTGCCTGAGAGCAAGCGCGGCAGCGACCTTTTGCGCGAAATGCAGAAGAACAACATCCGCATGGCCATCGTAGTTGACGAATATGGCGGCGTCGCTGGTCTGGTCACCATTGAAGACCTGGTCGAAGAGATTGTCGGTGAAATTGGCGACGAGCACGAAAAAGCCGAAGTTGTGCGGGAGAACGACCACTCCTATGTGGTCGCAGGCAACACGGATGTTGACCGTCTGGACGAACTCTTCGGTATGCGGCCCGAAGGCAAGGAATCGGCGACCGTTGCCGGCTTGGTCAGCGAATTGGCAGGACGCATCCCCCAGAAAGGCGAGGTTGTCGAAGAGGACGGACTGCGCTTTGAAGTCCTGGAGTCCACCGAGCGCCGCGTCAAGCGCGTCCGGATCTCCGTAGTCGAGCCAAAGCAGATGAGGCTGATATAGTTCTTATATCGGGCTGCCCGTCGCCCGCCTAAACACCCATGGCCTTTCATTCCGGATTCGTGTGCATCCTCGGCCGGCCCAACGCCGGCAAATCCACCTTGCTCAATGCCCTGGTGGGCGAAAAACTGGCCATCGTCAGCCCCAAGCCCCAGACCACACGCAACCGCATCCTCGGAATCGTGCAGGTTCCGAAACAGAAGGGAAGATCCGCCGGCCAGATTGTCCTCCTCGATACTCCAGGGGTTCACCAGCCTGAGAGTTCACTCGGACGCAAGATGATGGCGGAAGTTCGGGAAGCATTGCAGGGTTGCGATCTGCTGCTGCTGTTGGTGGACGTCACGCAGAAATTTGGGCACATCGACCGCTTCACGCTCGACCTCGCCAGGAAGTCAGGCACACCAATTTTCTTGTTGCTGAACAAGATTGACCTTGTGGCTCGCAAGGATAAACTGCTGCCCATCATGGATGAATACCGCCGACTCTATGACTTTAAACAAGTGATACCACTTTCGGCCCGCAAGAAAATAGGATTGGATGTGGTGCTGGACCACGTGGTGGCGGCACTCCCCAAGGGGCAGGCCCACTTTCCAGAGGATCAGATTACCGACCAGCCTGCACGTTTTATGGTGGCCGAACTCGTTCGTGAGCAGGTGCTGTTCGCCACTAACGAAGAAGTTCCGCATGCCACCACGGTATTGGTCGAGCAGTTCGAAGAGGGAGCAAAGCTTACCCGCATCGCTGCTACCATCTATTGCGAACGCGACGGCCAAAAAAGAATCCTGGTCGGGCGGCAGGGCCAGATGTTGAAGACCATCGGTACCGCCGCGCGTCTGCAGATCGAAAAAATGGTGGGTACGCGGGTCTATCTCGAGCTATTTGTTAAGGTGCGAGCCGACTGGCGCGAGTCGCATGCCTTCGTCGACGATCTGGACTGGCGGCGACAATTGGAACGGTTAGCCGGACCGGGTTAGCATGGGGTTGCTGACAAAGCTTCCGTGGAAAGGGGCAGAATGCAATCGGACGACACGAGTCATGACTTTGATCCGGACCACTTAGTCCTGAAGTTGAACGTGAGGCTGGCTGCCGATCAGAAGGCGGTCGACCATGTCGTGCACGCCATCATGCAGGTCGTCCGCAAGATGGAATGCGCCCCTGGGACCGAAGACGCGGTTGAGCTGGCGCTGACCGAAGCCTTGGCCAACGCCATTGTGCACGGCGCTAAGTCCGACCCGTCAAAAAGCATCGAATGTGATGTCGCTTGCGATCAGCACGGTGATCTGCTGATCGTGGTGCGCGATCCCGGCAAGGGTTTTGACCCCGCCAACATCCCCAGCCCCGTTGTCGGGGAAAACATCTATTCCGATCATGGCCGGGGGATCTTTCTGATCAATCAACTCATGGACAAAGTGAAGTTTCGGAAGAACGGCACTGAAATCCACATGGTCAAGCGCCTCAAGCCCGATTCTGAAACCTGAGCTCCAATGCTTTCCTTCAGCGTCTTTATCCGGCGTTCCTACTCTTTTGCTGCTATCCCCAGCGTCTTCATCTTGCGATATAGATGGCTGCGTTCGAGGCCGAGCACTTCCGCGGTGCGGCTCACATTGCCGTGGTTCTCGTCGAGTTTTTTCAGTATGTAATCCCGCTCATACGCCGCCCGCGCCTGATGCAAAGTTGAGAACTCGCTGCCCGCAGCCCGGCGGCTGCCGTCGCGGTGTATCAGCGGTGGCAAATGTTTGCGCTCGAACCGCATCGTCGTCGGGTTCATGATCACGATTCGCTCGATCACGTTTCGCAACTCGCGCACGTTGCCCGGCCAGGAATAGCGCATCAGGATTTCGATGCTGTCGTCCGTGATCTCCCGCGAGCGCCGTCCATAGGTTGCCGAAAACTCTTTCAGAAAATGCCGCGCCAGCAACGGTACATCTTCCTTGCGTTCGCGCAAGGGTGGCACTGAGAAGGGAATTACGTTGAGCCGGTAAAACAGGTCTTCGCGAAAGTTTCCCCTGGAGATTTCCTCTTCCAGATCCTTGTTGGTGGAAGCGATCACCCGCGCATCCACCGTGATCGCTTCGTCGCTTCCGACCGGAACGAACCGTTGCTCTTCGAGGGTCCGCAGGACTTTGGACTGGGTCTTCAGACTCATGTCGCCAATTTCATCGAGAAAAAGAGTTCCGCCATGCGCCTTGTGAAAAGTGCCTTCTTTATCGACCGTCGCACCCGGAAATGACCCTTTCCGGTGCCCAAAAAGTTCGCTCTCGATGAGGTCTTCAGGGATCGCCGCGCAGTTCACCTCTACGAACATTTCATCCTTGCGCTGGCTCTGCGCATGAATGGCGTGCGCTACCAGTTCTTTTCCGGTTCCCGATTCGCCGTAGATCAACACGCGCCCATTGGTAGGCGCCATGAGCTGAATCTGCTGTCGCAGCGCCTTCATCGGGACGCTTTCACCCACAATCACGCTCTTGGGAACCAGTTGTTTCTTGAGGTCGCGGTTCTCCGCCCGCAAGCGTTTGGCATCGATCGCGTTCTTGATCAGAATGAGGGTCTTGTCGATCGAAAGCGGCTTCTCCAGAAAATCGTACGCGCCCAACTTCGTGGCCCGCACCGCGGTCTCAATCGTCCCATGTCCCGAGATCATGATTACCTCAGGGGGGTTGTCCAGTTCGCGAATTTTCTCCAGTGTCTCAAGCCCGTCGATCCCAGGCAGCCAGATATCCAGCAGCACCACATCGAAGGCTTGCTTGCGTAGCGTCTCCAGGCAGGATTCTCCGCTTTCCGCCTGCAGGGCGCCGTAACCTTCGTCCTCCAGTACGCCTTTCAGCGACCGTCGGATGCTGGCCTCATCGTCTACGATCAGAATGTTATGCATGCTGGCTGATAACAGGAGGGCTCACCGCTTCGCTTACGACCGGCAATTCGACCACAAACCTGGTTCCCATGGGCCGGTTTTCCTCCACTCGAATCGACCCATGGTGGTCTTCTATAATCCGGCTCACAATCGCTAAGCCCAGCCCCGTCCCGCGTTTCTTGGTGGAGAAATAGGGCAGAAACAATCGCTCTTTCAGTTCCTGCGTTACCCCGTGGCCAGTGTCCGCAACCGTGATCTCTACTGCATCCCGGCTAGCCACCAGGGCAGTTGAGATCTGAATCTCCCGAAAGATCACATCCTGCATGGCTTCAGCGGCGTTGTCCACCAGGTTGGCCAGCGCCCGTTTGATCGCGTCTGGGTCGGCCATCACTTCCGGCAGGTCAGCGGCTAACGCAGTGCGCACACGAATATCGTCCAAGCGTCCGTGAAACATCGCCAATGCGCTTTCCACGACGGAGTTGATATGAGACGGGCGAGGCTGTGCAGTGGGAAAACGTGCCAGCGTGGCAAATTCATCAACCAACGCGCGCACCGTTTCCACTGCTCCAGCAATCGTTTCGGCACAACTGTGGATTATTTCAACGGAGGTGGCATCCGGAGGCGTTCCCTTTCCCAGATGGCGACGAATGCGTTCCGCGGAGAGTGCGATCGGGGTCAGCGGATTCTTAATCTCGTGGGCCACCCTGCGTGCTACTTCGCGCCACGCGGCCTGCTTCTGAGCTTTCAGCAGATCCGACAAGTCCTCAAACACCAGTACGTATCCCAAACTCCGGCCCTCATGCTTGAGTACGGCAACGGTGATGGCGAAGTTGAGCGTGGAGTGATGGACATCCATTTCCATCTGCGTCGTGGTCGTGCCCATCCGATCGGCACGCCGCAACAGTGGCTCCAGACTCTCCATCACGGAATCACTGAACACATCGCGCAGTGGCGCTCCAATCAGCACTTCCGGAATTCCAGATTCTGTTCCGCTGGGGTGAAACAACCGCAGCAGGGCGTAGTTCACATGTGTAATTTCGTGGGCGGTGTTCAGGGAAAGCACTCCGTTCGGAATATTTTCCAGAATGGTCTCCATGTGGCGGCGTCGTTCCTCCAAGGCAACGTTCGCCCCGCTCAGTTCGCGGCTTGACGCTTCAATCTGCCGTCGGCTGGACTCCAATTCCCCAGCCATGCGATTGAACGATTGCACCAAATCCCCGATTTCGTCCGCTGCCGGCACTTCCACCCGGTAATCAAGCCGTCCCCGGGAAATCTCCTGTGTCGCTTCCGCCAACGCCACCACCGGCCGGGTTACCAACTTGGACAGGAATAATGCCAGCCACGTCGTCGCAAACAGCACCACCACCGTGAGCAAAAGCAAAACTTCCATGTAGGTGCGCCTCACCAACCTGCGCCCGCGTGCCAATTCCAGATAACGCTGCTGGCTCGCCTCCACTTGCCTCGCCGTTTCTGAAAACTTCTTGGGCAAGGGCATGGCTACCAAAATCACTTCACTGTCGCTCGTCGCCGCGCTGCCCAGAATGAATTCTGTGTTCTCCCATACAAACGGCACCGGCGGGTTTGTCTGGAGGAATTTGTCCGGCAACTTGTTCTTCAGTGATGTCCAGTCCGTAGGCATACCGAAACTGGCTTTCGCATTTCCTTGATCCAGAACAATGGCGAAGCCACCCTGCAAGGTGGATTCGTGCCGCTTCAATTCCTCCGTGGCCGCCGTCCAGTTATCCGTCCCCAACGCACGCTGCATCTCCGGCCGGGCAGCGATGGACTCCGCCTCTGCGTGAGCGTTCTGCGCCGCATACTGAGATATCAGCGAAGCCATCGTGGCTGTGTCCTGCCGCACCTCCTCTACCGGTGTTGAGAACCACTTGTCGATTGAACGGTTCATCAGGACATAGGCAAAGAAGAACATCCCGATCACCGGTAAGAACGAAAGCAACAAGCTGCCTACTACCAGTCGAGTGCGGAATTTCGAGCCCAGCACTCCAAGCCGTCTCTCGGCAAAGAGCTTCAGGACGTTGCGAAACAGGACAAATGTCAGGACAACAAAAAGGACGAAGATGAGGACGGCAAGCGAAGCAAAGAATAGTAGTTGCTGGTTCGTATCAGGCTTGACCGGCAGGTCAAGAGAAGTCAGTGCAAAGAGGACTCCGATCAGTAGCACCAGACCTGCCGCTACCGGGATAAGGATCTTCTTCCGGTTCGAAGGTTTGTCGTCGGAACGCGTTGGACTCGGGGAAGTCACTGTCCTGAGTCCCACATTATAAGCGGTGTCCCCCGCGCAAGCAGTAGTTATGCTCTCGGCGCAGCCTTGTCTACCGCTATTCGTTCGCAGCCATACCCTCGCCCGTGTGGGCCTGCTCTTGTTCCTTGAACTTACCGAAGTTCATGTCCCGGGAGACCTGCAATCTCGCAAAATGCGCGTTTGGCGGACATTCCGTGCACTCTAAACGACTGACCCTCCTGCCCCACGCAGTACAGGTACCAAAGTTACTCGCGCAGTAATGCCTCTGCGTTGACAATTTATGTCAACGCGAAAAAAGGTGGCGATTCTACTCTGCAATGCCTGCCATCGTTCGCGGCAGCCGCGCATAGGCGCTGGCATTTCTCTGTCGCTCGAATAGGAGATCGAGGTATGTCTCAACGGCTGGGCGATCTTCTCGTAAAAGAGAAGATCATCACCCCAGAGCAGTTGGAGCAAGCGGTCAAGACCCAGAAAGAGGGCAATACCCGCTTGGGTGCCGCTCTCGTCAAGCTCGGCTTCCTCAGCGACGAGGATGTCACCAACTTTCTTTCCCGCCAGTACGGCGTTCCCGCAATTAATCTTTCCTATTTCGAGATTGATCCTTCTGTCGTCAAATTGATTCCCTACGAAACTGCCAAGCGCTACCAGATCCTGCCGCTGAGTCGCGTGGGCGCTTCGCTGACTATCGCCATGGTCGACCCGACCAACGTGTTCGCTATGGACGATATCAAGTTTATGACCGGCTTCAACATCGAGCCGGTCGTGGCCTCGGAAAGCTCGATTCTCGAGGGAATTGACAAGGCTTACGGCACCAGCAAGGAGGAAGACCTCGAACAAGTAATGCAGTCGATGACGGATATGGACGAGGCCGACGTCGAACTGCAAGCCGACCAGCAGGAATTAGGGCTCGCCGACCTGGAACGGGCTGCTGACGAAGCTCCCATCGTCAAACTCGTCAATCTCATTCTTACCGATGCGGTGAAGCGAGGCGCCAGCGACGTTCACATCGAGCCTTACGAAAAAGAATTTCGCGTCCGGTTCCGTATTGACGGCGTCCTGCAGAGCATCATGACGCCGCCCCTCAAATTGAAGGACGCGATCACCTCCCGCATGAAGATCATGTCCAAGCTCGACATCAGCGAGAAGCGGCTCCCGCAAGACGGCCGCATCATGCTGAAGATGAACATCGGTGGACGCAAGAAGCAACTCGATTTCCGCGTCAGCACTTTGCCTACGCTGTGGGGCGAAAAAATCGTGCTCCGCTTGCTCGACAAAGAAAACCTGCGTCTCGACATGACCAAGCTCGGTTTCGAACCCGAGTCACTCGTCAAATTTGAAAAAGCCATTCTCAAGCCCTATGGCATGGTGCTGGTCACCGGACCTACTGGATCGGGCAAGACCAACACTCTTTACTCTTCCATCGCCACCCTCAACAAGCCCGATACCAACATCATGACCGCCGAAGACCCGGTCGAATTCCAGTTGGCCGGCGTGAACCAGGTGCAGATGAAGGAACAGATCGGGCTGAACTTCGCCGCCTCATTGCGCGCCTTTCTACGCCAGGACCCTAACATCATCCTGGTCGGCGAAATTCGTGATTTTGAAACCGCCGAAATCGCCATCAAAGCCGCCCTCACCGGACACTTGGTTCTTTCCACCCTTCACACCAACGGTGCTCCTGAGACCATCACCCGCCTCATGAACATGGGTATTGAGCCGTTTCTGGTGGCCACTTCGGTCCACCTCATCTGCGCGCAGCGCCTGGTGCGCCGCATTTGCAAAGAGTGCGCCGAAACCGTGGACGTTCCCAGGCAGACCCTTCTGGAAGAAGGCTTCACGCCCGAGGAAGTGGATACCGTCAAAATTCAGAAAGGCAAAGGTTGCGGCGTTTGTAACAACACCGGGTATAAGGGCCGCTGCGGTTTGTACGAAGTCATGGAAGTAGACGATGAGATTCGGGAACTGGTTCTGGTCGGCGCTTCTGCGGTGGAGCTCAAGAAGAAGGCAATCGAGCGCGGCATGATCACGCTACGTCGCAGTGGCCTGATTAAGGTCGCGGCAGGCATGACCACACTCGAAGAAGTTGCACGGGAGACGATTCACTAGAGTCTGAGACACGAAGGGAAAAATAAATGGCGCTTTCGTTAAGCGATCTGTTGAAACGAATGCTGGAAATGAGCGGTAGCGATCTTCACCTCACCACCAACTCGCCACCGCAAATCCGCGTCCACGGGCACCTCGTCCCTCTGGATCTTCCGCAGATGACGCCCGCGGAAACCAAGCAGCTTGCCTACAGCGTCATGACCGATTCCCAGAAGCATCGCTTCGAAGAAAACCTCGAACTCGACTTCTCCTTCGGCTTGAAAGGTCTGGCCCGCTTCCGCGCCAACGTCTTCAATCAGCGCGGCGCCACCTCCGCCGTGTTCCGCTTGATTCCTTTCGAGATCAAGTCGTTCAACCAATTGGGATTGCCCGCAGTGGTCAGCAAGATGTGCGACAAACCGCGCGGTCTGGTGCTGGTCACAGGCCCAACTGGCTCCGGCAAATCCACCACGCTGGCAGCCATGATCGACAAAATCAACACCGAGCGCCACGACCACATCCTCACCATCGAGGATCCTATCGAATTCGTGCACATGAACAAGAATTGCGTGGTCAACCAGCGCGAGTTGCACGCCGATACCAAGAGCTTCGCCGACGCCTTGCGCGCCGCTCTCCGTGAAGACCCAGACGTCGTCCTCATCGGCGAAATGCGCGATCTTGAAACCATCGAATCCGCGCTGCGTATCGCCGAAACCGGCCACTTGACCTTCGGTACGCTGCACACCAACTCGGCGTCCTCCACCATCAACCGTATCATCGACGTGTTTCCGGCCCACCAGCAGCCCCAGATTCGCGCCCAGTTGTCGCTGGTGCTCGAAGGCATCATGTGCCAAACGCTGCTGCCTAAGTCCGACGGCAAAGGCCGCGCCATGTGCATGGAAATCCTGGTGCCCAATGCCGCGGTCCGCAACCTCATCCGCGAAGACAAAATTCACCAGATTTACTCCTCCATGCAATCCGGCCAGGACAAGTTCGGGATGCAGACTTTCAATCAGGCGCTGGCCACCTGCTATTTCCAGAAGCAGATCACCCTGGAGATGGCGATGAGCCGCTCCAGCAATCAGGACGAACTGACCGAGATGATCAACCGCGGCGCCACTTTACTGAGCCGCAATCAGCCGGCCGCTGTAATGGCAAAAGGCGCTGCGCCAGGGAAACGCTAGTGCAAACGCCAGGCAATAAGAAGGTGGAAGCAGGGAAAAGCAATTGTGAGCAGGGAATCCGGGGCACAAAAGCAGCCAGTGCGCCGGACACAAAATGTAACGCAGCCAAGCGAGGTTAACCATGCCAGTTTTTACATTTTCGGGAAAAAACGAGACCGGAGAAAAAATTACCGGAGAACGCGTCGCCACCAACAAACAGACTCTGGCCACGCAGTTGCGGCGGGAGCGGATTACGCCCGGCGCCATCCGCGAAAAAGGCAAAGAGTTTGCCATGCCGACTTTCGGCTCCGGCAAAGTCAAGGTGAAGGATATTGCCATATTCTTCCGCCAGTTCTCCGTCATGATCGACGCCGGTCTACCGCTGGTGCAGTGTCTCGAGATCCTCGCGGCCAACCAGGAAAACCCGGCGTTTCAGAAAACGCTGAATGGAGTGCGCACCACGGTGGAAGGTGGTGCGACCCTGGCCAACGCCATGCGTCAGTACCCGAAGATCTTCGACGATCTGACCACCAACATGATCGAAGCTGGTGAAACCGGCGGTATTCTTGACATCATTTTGCAGCGCCTGGCACTCTACGTCGAGAAGGCCGTCAAGCTGCGCGCGGCGGTGAAGTCCGCCCTCATCTACCCGGTCTCGGTGGTCTCCCTCGCCTTCCTCATCGTCGGCGCCCTGCTCAAGTGGGTGGTTCCGATCTTCGCCAACCTGTTTGCTGGTTTGGGGGTGGCTTTGCCTCTGCCCACCCGCATCGTGATCGGCCTCTCTGGTTTCGTTGGCCAGTTCTGGTGGTTCTTCATCGTCGGCATCGGCGGCCTTGTTTTCGGCGTCAAGGAGATGCGCAAACACGAGCGCGCCGCTTACTACATGGATTGGTGCTTGCTCAAACTGCCGGTGCTGGGTCTGCTGTTGCGTAAGATCGCAGTGGCTCGTTTTACCCGTACCCTTGGCACCCTGATCACCTCAGGTGTACCCATCCTCGAAGGCTTAAGCATCACCGCTCGCACTTCCGGCAACAAGGTGCTGGAGGAAGCCCTGATGAGGGTACGCAAGGCCATTGAGGAAGGCCGCACCATCGTCGATCCTCTGCGCGAATGCGGCGTCTTTCCCAACATGGTGACCCAGATGATCGGTGTAGGCGAAGCTACCGGCGCCATGGACTCCATGCTGCAGAAGATCGCCGACTTCTATGAAGATGAAGTTGATGCTGCCACCAAAGACATGCTGGCCATGCTGGAGCCCATCATCATCGGCCTGCTCGGCATCATGATCGGCGGCATTGTTATTTCGTTGTACATGCCGCTGTTCTCGATGATTGCCAAACTCGCGGGATAGCATGAAAAGCGATTCGAGGCCGGCCGGGGAACCCAACCGCTCCTCCGGCCAGTCTCCCACCGCTGTCCCGGCTATAGGAAGATAAATGCATTCGATGTTCGATCAGCGGCAATGGCTGGCCTGGCTGGTCAAGGTCCGAATCCTGGTCCTGACTTGTCTTCTCGGCATTGAACTGGCCATCGCCCAGCTCACCCCCAGCGCATTCCCGTTGCGGCTGTTCGTCAATGTGATGTTGTTGTGGTACGCGATCGCGATTTTCTATATTCTTCTGCTGGCGTTCTGGCAGGAATACCGCGTGCTATCGCTGCTCCAGGTGCTCACCGACCTGGCCCTGGTGAGCCTGGTCATTTACGCAACTGGCGGTATCGACAGCTCCTTCAATTTCCTTTATCCGCTGGTCATCATTGTCGCGTGCATTCTACTGCCTCGTTCCTGGGCATTTCTGACCGCCGCGCTGGCCTTCATCCTCTATGGGACCGTCCTCGAACTTACGTACTTCGAAGTGGTTCCTTCCTATTCCACCACTCACCCTGAACTGAAATCCCTGCAAGCCATCATCCTGGTGAATTTGTTCGGCTATCTGGCAGTCGCCTATCTCGCAGGACAATTGGCCACCAAACTTCGCCAGGTCGACGTCAAACTCAAGCACACCAGCGGCGCTCTTGAAGACCTGCAAGCCCTGCATGAAAACATCATTCAATCCATTACCGGCGGATTGATCACCACCGGGCTCGATGGCCACATTACCGTGGTCAACACTGCTGCACAAAAACTCTTGGACCGTCCTGACGACGACCTTCTGGGCCAGCCCGTCAATCGGCTGTTTCTCGATCCGCTTCCCCAGGTCGAGTCGGAACGTGCTCACGCCGAAGTCCGCATCGTCGCACCCAACGGTTACCGCAAGACATTTCGTGTTCAGGTCTCTGCCCTCGCCGTGCCGGAAAAGGGTACTCTAGGTTACGTTTATACCTTCGACGATCTCACCGAAATCCGTCGACTGGAGCGTGAAGTCCGCATGCAGGACCGCCTGGCCGCCGTCGGCCGACTGGCCGCTGCCATTGCCCACGAGATTCGCAATCCGCTGACCTCCATCGCCGGCTCCGTCGGCCTTCTGTCCGGCATTCCCGACCTGAGCCAGGAACACCGCCAGCTCCTCCAGATCGTGACCCGGGAATCCGAGCGCCTCAATCACATCATCACCGACTTCCTCGGATACTCCCGCGGCAAGCAATACCAGTTCAAGAAAGTCGATCTTCTTCCGCTCCTCGAAGATACGCTCACTTTGTTGGAACATCGTCTCTCCGCCCAGAACAGCGCCATCCGTGTCGAGAGAAAATATCAGCTGGCCGGAGCCTGGACGCTCGCCGACGGCGACAAAATCAAGCAGGTATTCTGGAATTTCTGCGAGAATGCCGTTCGCGCTATGCGTGACAACGGCACTCTTACCGTCTCCGTGGAACCTGCCGGGGACGACTGGCAAGTCAACTTCGCCGACACCGGCCCGGGCATGAGCCCGCAGTTGATCGAAAAAATCTTCGAGCCCTTCCAGTCGCAGTTCGAAGGCGGCACCGGCCTCGGCCTCGCCATTGTCTATCAGATCGTCCAGGCGCACGAAGGCAAGGTGTGGGCGCGCTCCAAAGTCGGCCAGGGCAGCGTCTTTGTCTTGAAATTGCGGCGTCTGGCAGGGGCACAGGCGAACCCGCCGCGGGACGCAGCCGTTCACTCCGCTCATCTCGGAACCGCTGCCCTCGCAGCCGGAGGGGGTGCGCGTGGGTAACATCCTGGTTTGCGATGACGAGCGCTCCATCTGCGAAATGCTCGACATCGCCCTGCGCCGCGAGGGCCACAAAGTCGAAACCGTAAACTCCGGTGAAGTGGCAAAGAGAAAACTTGATGGCGCCCTCTACGACGTCGTCATTACTGACATCAAGATGCCGCGCACCGACGGCATCGAAGTCCTCCGTCACGCCCACCAGGTTTCGCCCGACTCCGCTGTCATTCTCATCACCGCGGTCGACGACTACGAGGCCGCCGTTGAAGCCGTCAAAGCCGGCGGGGCCACCGACTACATCCGCAAATCTCCTGGCCTGGTGGATGAAATCAAGCTGGCCATCAACCGCGCCCTGGAGAAGATGGCGCTCAGCCGCCAGAATTTCGCTTTCAAGCGCGACGCTGCAACTCGCAACTCGCTTGACAACATTGTCGGCGTCAGCGCCGCCATGGAGAAGTTGAAGCACACCATTCGAACCGTCGCTTCTACCCAAAGCACGGTTCTTGTCTATGGCGAAAGCGGCACCGGCAAAGAACTCGTTGCCCGGGCCGTACACGTGTGTTCCCCGCGCGCCGCCGAGCCTTTCGTTTCTATCAATTGCGGGGCCTTCCCTGAGACTCTCCTTGAAAGCGAACTTTTCGGTTACGTGAAAGGGGCGTTTACCGGAGCCAACCAGAACAAGCGTGGCTTATTTGAAGTTGCCGATCAGGGAACCATCTTCCTTGACGAAATCAGCGAGACCTCCATGACCATGCAGGTCAAGCTGCTGCGCGTGTTGCAGGAACGCACGGTGCGCCCCGTGGGTGGCACCAGCGAGATTCCCATCGACGTGCGAGTCATCGCCGCTACCAACCGAGATCTGGACAAACTGGTCGCAGAAAACACGTTTCGCGAAGACCTCTACTACCGCCTGAATGTCATCCCGATCCAGGTGCCCCCGCTGCGCGAGCGCCGCGAAGACATTCCGCTGCTCGTCAATCACTTCCTCAAGAAATATGCCCCAGCTGCCGGCAAGAGCATCATTCGGGTTGACCGGCCCTCGCTCGAAGCCCTGTCCGTCTATGAATGGCCGGGCAACGTGCGCCAGCTCGAAAACACCATCGAACGCGCCGTCGCTCTTGAAACAGGGGAAGAACTGCACGCTGAGATCCCGGTAGAGCGGGCCAAAGCCCGCGCTGCTGCCGCGGGAGTCGGCGTCAATGGCGCTATCGCCGCCGGTTCTGTACTGCCTGATGGCATGGACATGGAAAAGTACGTGGCCGACATCGAAGTATCGTTGTTGAAATCGGCGCTCGCACAATCGAATGGTGTCCAAACCCGCGCCGCCGACCTGCTGAAAATTTCCTACCGCTCCTTCCGCCATCTGATGAAGAAGTACGAACTGTAAGGCGTAGCTCTTGGCTTTTGGCTCTTAGCTAAAAGCAGCGAGCCAACAGCCAACAGCTAAGAGCCTCTTTTCAACTGCTGCTTCCACCCCAGCACTCTCGCCTTGTTGCCTTCGGCCTCGGCTTCCGGGATCATGCCTTTTTTCTGATATAGCACCGACAAACTGGTATGCGCCAGAATATCCTCCGGATCCAGTTCCGCCAGCCGTTTGGCAACGGTAATTGCTTCATCCAGACGGTTCAGGTCCCCAAGCACGCGCGCCATGCCATGCATGGCTTCGGCATGCGCCGGGTCCGTCGCCAGGCATTGTTCATACTCCGCCAGCGCGCGCTCCGGCTGGCCCTCGGCCACGAGATCAAGCGCCGCATAGTAATGGTCTTCAGCTTTTCGATGGGAACTGTCGTCGGCCATGCCATCACGATTCTAAGGCACCAACCCAATTCGCGCATCAGTCCTGTTCTCCTCTGTGTGCCCCTGTGTCCTCTGTGGTTAACGCCGTTAAGGTTTTCTCCGCGTCTCCGTGCCTCCGTGGTGAATGGTTTTCTGCCTCCGCTCTGGTTATCATGTCCCCATGCGCTACATGCTCCGCTTCCTGTGGAACGCCACCCGCGGACACCACCTTACCCCGTGGCGCAGCCCTTATTTGTTGTGGAGAATCGAAACCTACACTGGTGTAAAGATGCACCAGATCGGCTTGCTGGAATTCTGGGAATTCACCTGGCGCGAGCGCCATAACCTATGGCGCTTTCTGAAGTGGACCGGAGAGATGGAGCGGTACGCTCATCCCCGGCCCAAGAATCTCTAAAGAAGTTTGCTACTGCGCCGCTGCTGCCGCGCCCTCAATCACGACGCTGACTTCGCTGCCCTTGCCTGATCCGATCAATTGCGCCGCCGCTGCCCGGTTGGCGGCAATCTCCAGGTACCCCATGCTCCCCAGAATCCCGAATACTTCGTTGGGCATGCCTTCAGCGTAATTTCTGCGGATCTCCGTGATCTCGGTCTTGCCGATAACGATCTTGAATGCTGGCGGCGATGGTTTGAACAGCATGGGCACATCCTGCGGTGTGAAGTTGGTTACCAGGTTGCCGAAGCGGTCGACTTTCAGCACTACTCCCCGCAGCGTGCGGCCATCCGTGGGCTTGGGTTTGGGCGCGTTGAAGCGCGCGTAATCTGTGATTTCCTCGCCAAACTTTCCCGAATCAACCCCTTTGGCCAGCCATCCTGCCACGGGCGCGAAAACGTCGCGGCCATGGAAGGTGCTGCTCACCGGCTGCATGAAATAGTGTTCTCCGGTGATGTGCCGTACTCGAATCCGCTCTTCGCGGGCATACACCAGCGATAGCACTCCGTTATCGGGAGCAACGAAAAAATGTTTTTCGTTCGACACCAGAATCGGCCGCCGCGCTGTGCCCACCCCTGGGTCCACTACTACCACGTGGATCGTTCCGGTGGGGAAGTAGTCATAAGATTGTGCAATGGCCAGCGCCCCATCCAGCACGTCGAAAGCCTGCACTGAGTGGCAGATGTCCACGATTTGCGCGTCGGGCGCAATATTCAGGATGACGCCCTTCATGGTACCCACAAAGTGGTCGTTGATGCCAAAGTCGCTGGTCAGGGTGACAATCGGCCGATTCGCCAAGCTTCCTCACAGCGGGAGACAGAACTCTCCCAGTGGGCGAAAGTAACCTGTAGGAGGGGTGGAGTCAAGGCACGTAGGTAATAAGGCTAGGTAATAAGGAAAGAGATGTCATCCTGATGCGGCGGATCCTTCGCAACGCGAAGATCCCAACGAAGGACCCACGCATTTCGGCCCGTCAACGACGTACGACGAACGACCAACGACGGTCCTACTGAATCTCAATATCTCCCGATCCCGTTTCCACTTCCACTGGCACTCCGCCGCCGTTCACCTTTCCGCGGAGTTCTCGTTTTCCCATCGTACCCTGCACCGTCACCGGCTGGCTGACAGAAATCGATCCTGAACTGGTGCGCGCATCTAGATCAAACGCAGCCGCTGACGCCAGCTTCAGATGGATGCCGCCTGATCCGCTGTGGATCATCCAGGATCCCGTCGGATCACCTTCCGCGGTAATCCGCCCGCTGCCTGCCGTGGCCTCGAGCGATCCCTTTACTCCCCGCAATTCCATTCCGCCCGAGCCGGTTTCAGCCCGCACCGCTCCGGGCGAGGTTTGAGTGAGCGTGATGTGCCCGCTGCCAGTGTGACCTTCAAATCCTCCGCCAACGTCCGTGGCGCGGATCGACCCGCTCCCCGTTTTCGCGCGTACGTTGCCCCTCACCCGGTCGATCTCCACGTCGCCCGACCCCGTCTCCGCACGCACTGTGTTTCCGATATCAGAAATCTTCAGGCCGCCCGAACCGGTCTCGATCTCAATCTCACGTTGCAGTCCTTCAATCGTCTGACCTCCAGAACCGGTGTGCGATCGCAACTGCGTATCCGCCGGTACCACCAGTTCATAGCTGATCGAAACATTATGAAATAGTTCCGAATCGTCGCTATGGCCGATGCGGATGTCATTCCCGCTTTGCTCAATTGGAGGGTTCTTCTCAATTTCCTGCACTTTCCGTTCGCCGTCGCCACCCAACCAGTTCGTCACCTTGATGTGCGCACTAATTTCCACCTGCCCAGAACCTCCGGTCCGCACGTGTACACTGCCCGACCCGGTGCGCAGGTCCACGTTGGCCGGCCCGGTCACCGTCAGCGTCCTTTGAAATGATCCTTCCGCCGATGCGTTGGCTGGCAGCGCCTGCAAACCCACCACGACTAACCCAACGATCAGACTCAGCAGAGAAACTCTCTTCGTTTTCATTGTCATCTCTCTAAACCCCTGTCATCCCGAGCGAAGTCGACGGACCGGTATGTGCCACCCCTCAATGGATCCTCACATCCCCCGACCCGGTGTGCACCAGCAACTCCGGGCCGCCGCCCGAAACTTTACCTCGAACCTCGTGCTGCGCCCGCCGCAAATCACCCTGGACGACCATTGTCACCGGACGATCCACGGTTACACTGCCCGATCCGGCTGACGCATCCAGGTCAAAATTCGCCCCGGACGGCAATTCCAGGTCCACATTGCCGGAGCTGGTCCTGATTTCCCATCTCCCGCTGTTCACGCCCTGTATGGTCACATCTCCACTGCCCGAATGTGCGTCCAGCATG
>Ga0070733_10001118_pt1 | contig 20420 bp, 17 predicted proteins | sample Coa_R1_9_FD_66450 | JGI IMG/M metagenome (GOLD analysis project Ga0070733, IMG submission 66450) | Surface soil microbial communities from Centralia Pennsylvania, which are recovering from an underground coalmine fire - Coalmine... | ecosystem: Environmental > Terrestrial > Soil > Unclassified ... | reverse complement strand
GTCGGTCAGGGTGCAGACCGAACCGTCTTGACCATGGACTACCGGGAATTCGAGAGAAATGAGCCCGAGGCGACACGGGATTTCATCTCGAGTAAGACCGACCCCGATTGCAATCCGTGTACGGACCGGATCCGCGTACGAGATCTGGCCCTCCAGATGACCCATTCCACAGTAAACATCACCGGCAAAGCCGCCATTCGAATCATGAACAACGGCGGACTGGTCGAAAACGTTTTAATTAAAGGTTGGTTCTCAAACGCAATCATTGTCAACGGCAGCGGGAAGACCTCCGGGAAGGTCTGGGTATCTCGTAACCGCTGCGAAGAGGTCGCGCAATACTGCGTGCGCGCCATCGACTCTCCTGAAACGCGGATTACCGAGAACGAAATCAGCCATTCGGGGACGTCCGGTTCCATTACCCTACAGGGGGATTCTCACAACTCCGTTGTCGAGCGGAACGTTCTGATCGACTCGGCGGGAATCCAACTCGAAAGCGTGGGATCATACTCTCCGAACGGCTCGATCATTGCCAAAAACATCAAAATCGGCGGATCCTTCGGGATTTATTATCAGCACCTTGTCAATGGTCCGTCGGTTCGGAAGGTCAGCATCACCGAGAACCGAATCGAAGGAATCTCGGGGGGGTTCGCGGCCATCTATCTCGAAGATGTAGTCGGCTCAACGATCTCCAAGAACCTAATCTCCAACTCCCTCCCCGAGCCCGGAATCCATCTCAACGGAAACGTCACCCCATCCCAGCCGGCCCTGGAGAACGTCGTTATGGGGAACATTATTCATCACCCCAACGGGGACGGTATACGAATCACCCAGGGCGATAAAAACTACTTCATTGAGAATCAGATTGGATGCTCTGGAGGTTTCGGCATCGATAACCTACTGCCGCTCGGACCTCAATACCTGCTGAAAAACCTTATTCAGAAAAGTGCTTCTGGAGACTTCAACAGCCGAACCGGTCTGGTCGATCTTTCTCCCGGAAACGGCTTCAAAGAAGATTCGTGTGAGAGATAGGGCGATGGAACCGAAGATCACAACGGTACTCTATGACCGCCCCAGGGACGGCGGAGATTACTATGAAGCGATGATTCAAACATCCCTGAAAAGCCAGTTCGAGCTGACCGAGCATCGGGTCAGGCGACGCAGCGATTCCCCCTTCGGCTGTTTCGGTTACCTGATGGAGCCTCTGAGGTTATCGTTAATGTATCGAGCACTGAGTCGCGCCGCTTCGCCCCAGGTGGTCATCGCCACCTTTGATGCAGCGCTGGTTCCGGGATGGGTCCCTCGGAAGCACATCGTCATCGTGCACCACATGGACTATTCGACGAATAAATACACCCAGATCTACGAAAAATTAGAGAGGTACATACATGCGCGGCTCCGATCGGCCGCGAGGGTGGTCGTGGTCTCCCGATACTGGGAAGACTATTTTCGGCAACGTGGGTTTACAAACATACGCACCATCTACAACGCCTTCGATGCCGATGAGTTCTCCATAGAGCGAAGGGAAATCGAGGAATTCAGGAAGAAATACGGGTTGCAGGGGAAACCGATCATCTATCTGGGAAACTCCACGGCCCACAAGGGAGGGCGGGAAGCCTTTCTCGCATTAAACGGATTAAACGCCCATTTTGTCTCGACAGGAAAGGTCCCGATCGAAATTGAAGGCGTCAGGACCCTCTACCTGGATCGGCGCGAATACCTGAAGCTGATGCGATCTTCTGCCGTGGCGCTAACCCTGTCTCAATTTGATGAGGGTTGGTGCCGCACGGCCCACGAAGCGATGCTCTGCGGCACCCCAGTGATCGGCTCGGGCCGCGGCGGGATGGAGGAACTTTTGCGGGGAGGAAAGCAGCTCATCTGCCCCAGAATTTCCGAACTCCGGGAAACCGTTCAAAAATTGCTTGAAAATCAGGATCGCAGAAAGAAGATGGGTGAGGATGGACACGATTTTGCGAGAACGTTTTCGATGGAACGCTTCCAGAGCGACTGGGTCAACCTGATCTTAGAGGTCAACTTGATGACCGGAAGAGAAGACCGGACAAACAGAGTGGGCCGGCCTTCTCGCGCCCAGAAAGAAGAGGCCGCCGTTGGCTCCTGAGCCAAAGACACTCATGGCGAATTGGGGAGGGGCGCCCGCGACGGGAGAGGGGATTTCGCGGGAGGGCGCCTTACCGATGTTGCCTCAGGCGCAGTCTTCTCGCGCAATCCCGGGTTGGCCGGTCTATGTCTTAATCTTCCTGTTGCCTCTTGAGGTTTATGCGATCGATCTGTCAACGGGCCCCCACCTCTACCCGGCATTCGCGTTCATGGCCCTGCAGTCCCCATTCTTCCTTCTGCATCTCCTTGAAGGAAGGATACGCATTCCAAAGGTCCCTGTCACCCGACTGTTCTGCTTCTATCTTTTGGTCGCGCTCTCCACCGTGGCGGGGACCGAAGATCCCCGGGCCTCCTGGGTCGGATGGGGGGCGGCCTTCTTTACCGTCTTGGCCTATCTTTATACATCGGCCTATCTCGACAGTCGTGAGAAGATCGAACGCGCGCTTAGCACATTCATCCTGATCGGGGTGATCGTCGCGTTGATGGGTCTCGTTGAATTTTTCGGCTTCATCCTCTTTCTACAGGAAATTCATCCCCCTTTTGCCTTCCGAGAACAGCAGGGAGGGTACGGCTTTGCGGGCGGACTGATGAGAATGCATGGTTTTTTCACAAGTAGTAATCGAGTCGGGTCTTATCTCTTAATCCCATTTGGCTTCTCGCTCTACCGTTTCAATGTTTCCAAGAGGGCCCGCCTGCTCTATTTGATCCTGGCTCTCTTCCTCGCTCTTACGATCATCCTCAGCCTCGCACGGAATTCCTATCTGGCTGTACTGCTTTTCTTTTTGTGCCTATTTTTCTTCAAACGCAAACCGTATCCCTTGAGAAGTGCGGCCCTGACATCCCTGGGCATACTTCTTTTGGGAGTTCTGGCCTATATTAATCCTGTCACCGGGATTCCCCTGCTCGACAGCGCGAACCCATTCACTCGAAACACAGAAATCGAGAATCCATCGGGTAACCTCGATCTTCTGATGACGCACTCCAGAGTTTCATGGCGGGCCGGGCTGCAAAACCTTGGATTGGGGCGAGGAATTCAAAATTATGATGACTGGGCATTTGACACCGGTGAGGTCAGTGAATGGAGTTCCCATTCAAACTGGCTGCAGTTTCTGGGCGAAACGGGCGTCATCGGCTTCTCCCTTCAGCTCGCCGCCGTTCTGAGCCTGATCGGCCTGACCTTGCGCCACCTTGGCCGGTCTGGGGGAAGGGACCCGCTGGCGGTTTACCTCGTCTCCATCTATATCGGGATGGTTTTCGCCGGCATCGTGAGAACGTACTATTACGCAGACTACGTATGGGTATTGATCGGGATTATGGTCAGCCATCTGCAACTCGGAGTTAAATCATGTGCGGACTCTTCGGGGCAGTAAAGGACAGGGGTTGGTTTGGCGCGGAGGATTACGATCGCTTCGGCGAAGCAACCGATCTGCTTCGCCACCGAGGGCCCGACGATTCGGGGCGTCTGGCGATAAACCTTAAAGAAGGCGGCGCCGAAAACCGGGCGCGCTTTGACCTCTTCCTCGGACATCGACGCCTCTCCATCCTGGACCTCTCCAGTGCCGGCCACCAGCCGTTCTCCTCCCCTTGCGGACGATACCTCCTGGCCTACAACGGCGAGCTGTACAACTATCGAGAACTTCAGGCCGAACTCAAAAAAGAGGGGTACCAGTTTCGAAGCCGAACCGATACCGAGGTTTTTCTCTATGCTTTGATGCATTGGAGGGAGGACGCGTTTGCGCGCTTCAACGGGATGTGGGCCGCCGCCTTCGTCGACCTGAGCGCGCGCAGCCTCATTCTGAGCCGCGACCGATTTGGGGAAAAACCGCTCTATTACTTCCGAAACCAGAATGGATTGTACTTCTCTTCAGAGATCAAGGCCATCTGCGCCGGAAGCCGGAACCGGTTTCGCCCGGAGGGCCGCGTCATCGGGAGGTTTGTTGCCCAGTCACTTCTGAACGCCCAAGAGGAGACTTTTTTCCAAGGAATTTCGCAGGTCCCAGCCGGTCATTGCCTCGTAGCCTCTTTTGCGCATGACGGGAACATTTCGACTCAGGCCCCACAGCGCTATTGGGTCTGTCAATTAGGCCAAGAACCGGTAAAGGACGAGGAGGATCTGGCTGAACATATTCGGGAGCTCTTTCTCGACGCCGTCCGACTTCGGCTTCAAAGCGACGTTCCAGTGGGGGCGCTGCTTTCCGGGGGGGTTGATTCTTCGGCAATCGCATCGGCGATATATAAGCTGGGAGCCGGAGAATCCCTCAATATGTTCTCCGCCGTTAGCGACGACCCGCGGTACGACGAGCGCCGATATATCAGGATGATGGAAGACTACCTCGGAAAAGCAGCACACAAGGTCAATCTCTTCTCGGATCCGGCGGAGGCGATGCGTTGGCTGGAACAAGCAATCTGGTTTAACGATCAGCCGGTCGGAGATTACTCCTCGGTGGCCCATTTGATACTCATGCATAAGGCGCGAGAGCTCGGCACGACGGTCATTCTGAGTGGCCAGGGGGCCGATGAGCTCCTGTGCGGATACCTGAAGTATCAGGCGTTCTACCTGCAGGATCTCCTGAAATCGGGTCGTCTTCTAAAGTGCGCAATCCAGGCCGCCTACCTGTTCAAGCCGCCGATGGCCTACCTTTCGGATTTTAAACTCAGCGACGCAAAGCGCTATCTTCCCTCGTTTCCCGCTCCAGCCCACTCCGATCTCCTTGGCCCGCGAATTTCCGATCCCGCCAGCCTGTCGATCGGCCTGGGAGACCACGGCGTGACCGAACGGCAACTGCTCGACGTGCTCCGATTTTCGGTTCCGGCCCTGACCCATTACGAAGACCGAATGTCGATGGCCGCCTCGCGGGAAATCCGGCTGCCGTTCCTCGATCATCGACTGGCCGGGCTCCTGCTCCCGCTAGATCCTTCGCTGAAACTCAGACGCGGTTGGACGAAGTGGATATTCCGCAAGGCGATGGCTCCGCTTCTTCCCAGGGGAATTGCATGGCGCAGAGATAAAAAGGGGTTCAGCAACCCGGTCGGAGAATGGCTCAAAAAGGAATGGAAGAAAGAAATCGAGGCTATTGTTCATGGAGAAATGGTGTCCGAAAGACTCGGCCTGATCAATCGGCCGGGGCTCCAACTCCTTTACAAAAGGTATTGTAACGGGCAAAGCTCACTCGGGGCGAAGGACATCTTCAACCCGTTGGCGTTGGAGATTTGGGCCAGGCAGTATCGAGAGTTCCTGGAGGAATAGCGATGGATGATCGACCTTTTGTAACGGTTATTGTTCCCTGCCGAAACGAGTCCAACTTCATCGCCGCGTGCCTTGAGTCGATACTCGAGACCGAATATCCGAAGGATCGGTACGAGATCCTGATCGTGGACGGAATCAGCAACGACGGAACTCGAATGATCATCGAATCGTACGCTGAGAAACACCCCGCGATAAAGCTTTTGAACAACCCGAAGAAAATTACGCCGTCAGCCCTGAATATCGGAATCGCCAACTCGCGGGGAGAAATCCTCATCCGGATGGACGCGCACGCACTCTATCATAAAGAATATATCCCTAGATGCGTTGATGCCCTGGTCAAACATCCGCAGGATAAAGTAGGAGGGATATGCAAGATCATTCCGAGAAAGAATACCTTGATCGGGAAAGCCATTAGTCGATCGTTATCTCATCGCTTCGGAGTCGGCAACGCGGCTCATCGAATAACCACATCGCGAGAGGCCCTCTGGGTCGACGTGGTCCCCTTCTTTTGTTACCGAAGAGAAACCTTCGATCGCATCGGACTTTTTAACGAACGACTCTTGAGAAGCCAGGACATTGAATTTGACCTTCGACACCAGAAGGCGGGCGGGCGCAGCCTACTGCTGCCCGATGTCGTGAGCTACTACTATGCGCGCTCGGATCTTAAAGGATTCTTGAAACACAACTGGACGAACGGAGTCTGGGCGGTTCTTCCCTTCTTATACAGCGAGGTGATTCCTGTCTGTTTCAGGCATTCCGTCCCGCTACTTTTTGCGGCGGCCCTGGTCAGTTCGTTGGGCTTGGCCCTGATATGGGGACCCGGATCCTGGGTCTTCTTCACGATCGCAGGATCATACCTTCTCGCGGACCTTTTGGCCTCCGTCAATGTGGCCCTGCGAGAAAAGGACTTCCGCTACCTCATCGTCATGCCAATGGTCTTTGCAGGTTTCCATTTAAGTTATGGTTTTGGAAGCCTCTGGGGGATCGTGAAGGCCCTCGGTTATCGTCTGTCCGACTTATTCAAACCTAAGAAGGTCGGCCAATCATGTTGAAGCGTCTGCTCGACGTCGCCGCCTCCTCGATGGGCCTCGTCTTCCTCTCTCCATTTCTCTTTATGGTCGCCGTCGCGATCAGACTCGAAGACGGAGGCCCCGTTTTTTATAGGGGACTGCGGGTCGGCCAACACGGACGCCCTTTCCGGATTTTTAAATTTCGGACCATGGTCGTGAACGCCGAAGGGCTGGGAGGCCCGTCAACCGCGAATAATGACCCAAGAATTACCCGGACGGGTCAATTTCTGCGCCGGCACAAATTGGATGAACTCCCGCAACTGATCAATGTCTTGACAGGGGAAATGAGTCTCGTTGGACCGCGCCCCGAAGTCCAGCAATATGTCGACTTGTATACGAAAGAGGAGCAACTTATTCTCAACCTTCGTCCGGGGATCACGGATTGGGCCTCTCTTTGGAACCCGGACGAGGGGGCGGTGCTGGCCAAGAGTCCAGATCCGGAAAAAACCTATCTAGAGAAAATTCGTCCGGAAAAAATACGACTGCAGCTTGAGTATCTTCATCAGCGGTCATTTCGGATAGACCTCGTTATCCTTCTTCAAACAGCTGGAGCGATTCTATTTCGTGGAAAACCCAGGGCCATGGAGGCGGTCGAACAGAAGGAGTCCCTCTGATGGAACGGTGGATCAACAACCCCGGCCAACCCCCCGCAAAGATGCGCAATCTCCTCACCTTTGATATTGAAGGGTTCATCGAGGCCTCTCATGACTCGATGAACGTCCCGGGAAAGTACATTTCCGATGTGATGGAAAGGGAAGAAATCGAATCCAACACGCTGGAGATTCTCGATGTACTCTCTGAATTTAAACAAAAGGCCACCTTCTTCATTCTGGGAAGGATTGCGCGGGACATGCCGTCGTTGGTCCGGCAGATCGCCGATTCGGGAAACGAAATAGGATGCCACAGTTTTTATCATAGAAGGCTATTCCATTATTCGCGATCCGAAGCGCAAGTCTTTCTCGCCGATGCGAAGCGCCTCCTTGAAAACGCATCCGGAAAGCGGGTCTATGGATTTCGTGCGCCGGATTTCTCTATTACGACAGCGAACTTGTGGATGTTCGATCTGCTTCGAGAACTCGGCTTCGACTATGATTCAAGCGTCGTCCCTACCGGGTTGCACGACGTTTATGGGATCCGAGGTTTCACAGACGTGCCCTTTCGCCTTCCCAACGGGCTGATCGAGGTTCCCCTGTCTACCGCTCGATTCGCAAAACAAAAGGTGCCATTCGGGGGAGGAGGCTACCTTCGACTCTATCCGTTGACACTCACAAAAATGCTCTTCCGGACGGCAAATCGGAAGGGAAGGCCGTGCATCGTTTACTTGCACCCATTTGAAATGGGGAAGGTAATCCGAAAGATCGAAGAGATCGGTCGACTTCGAAAGTTCAGGACCTACACCGGAATAAAAGGTGCCAAAGAAAAACTGAGGTCTCTTCTGCGGGCCTTTCAATTCTGCCCTGTCGTTGACTATCTCAAACAAACCATGTCCCTGGAGGAAGTAAAATGAACGTCTCGATGGATCAGGAAGTACAGGTTAACCGGTTCTTCTCAGATTTTGCCGAAACGTGGGACACACTTTACGGCGGAAAGCGAAATGCATTTTGGAGGTATATCGACAACAAGTTTCGAAGGGACATTTATGAGCGATATCAATTGACGTTCGAGCAGTTGGGGCCCGATTTGACCGGCAAGAAGATCCTCGATATCGGTTGCGGGTCGGGGATCTACTGCGTCGAGGCAGCCCGTCGTAACGCGTCGACGGTCGTCGGCATTGATATTTCGGAGAATATGGTGAATCTCGCAAGGGCTCACAGTTCTGCACTGGGATTCCAGGGTACCTGCTCCTTCGCGTCGAGTGTATTTCCGGCCGACCGGCACGTGGAACTATTAAGTCAAAGGTTCACTCACGCTATCGTCATGGGGGTCATGGATTATGTACAGGATCTGGATCGCTTCATGAAGGCGCTCCGGCCAACCATCACCGAATTCGCAGTTCTTTCATTTCCGGGTAAACACTGGTTTCGAGAACCGTTCCGAAGGTACCGATATCGTTTGCTTGGACGGTGCGAGATCTATAATTACACGGAACAGTCAATTTTGAACGCCTGCGTCGGTGGGGGATTCCGAAATGTCAATATTCTGCGGCTTCCCCATTCCGGAATCACCTACATCGTTACGGCTTATGCGTGAAGGAGAGCTCATGGATCGGATTTCCACCGCCGTGCTTCGCGAAATGTATACCCATATGCTGCGAATCCGTCGAAGCGAGGAGACCATCGCAGATCTCGTCGAGACGGGAGAAATCAGGACCCCATGTCATCTCTGCATCGGCCAAGAGGCCGTCGCGGTCGGCGTCTGCTCCATTCTAAATCGGGACGACTACATTTGGGGAGGCCATCGCTCTCACGGTCACTACCTTGCTAAAGGGGGAAGCCTGCGCGACATGATGGCGGAAATATTTGGGAAAGCGACGGGCTGCTCGAGGGGACGGGGAGGATCGATGCACCTGATCGCCAAAGACATCGGAATTCTGGGAACCGTTCCCCTGGTCGCCGCTACAATTCCGATCGCCGTGGGCTCAGCGTTGGCCGCCAAGATGCAGGGCAATGGACGCGTCTCCATTTCTTTCTTCGGAGACGGCGCGACCGAAGAGGGTCATTTTCACGAGTCGCTCAATCTGGCAGCCGTTTACCGTCTTCCCATTGTTTTTGTCTGCGAAAACAACTTCTATGCCAGCCATATGCAGTTGATGCTGCGTCGCGCCGAGGACAATATCCCCAAATCGGCCGAGGCCCAGGGCATTCCAGGTTTCCGCATTGACGGGAACGACGTGGTCGATGTTTATCGGGCGACCAGGAGCGCGGTCGCCCGGGCCCGAGCCGGGGAGGGCCCCACCCTGCTGGAGTGTCGGACCTATCGATGGCGGGGACACGTGGGAGCCTCCTGGGATATGGACGTCGGGGTAAAGCGTAACGACGAGCTCAGGGATTGGATGCCCAAAGACCCGCTCGCACGACTACGTTCGGTCCTCACCCATTCGGGCATTTCCGATCAGGAATTCAACCGAATCGAAGAGGAAGTTTCCGCCCAGGTGCAGGAAGCCGTTCGCTTCGCGAGGGAGTCGCCCTATCCCGATCAGAGTGAAGTGCGCAATCACGTTTATTGCATGGAGGAATCCAAACGATCATGAGACTAATCCAGTACGCACAAGCGATTCGTGAGGCTCATGCCCAGTTGCTTCGGAGCGATCCGCGGGTCTTTGTGCTCGGACAGGGCCTCTGGAGCCCCTGGTATGCGGGGGCTTCCTTGAAGGATCTCGATAAAGAATTCACTAGGGAGAGAATCATCGACTCGCCCGTTTCAGAAAACGCAACGACGGCGGCGGCCGTTGGCGCCGCCATGGCGGGCATGCGTCCCATCGTTTTCCACCCGAGAATGGATTTCATGCTGCTGGCCGTCGACCCGATCATCAATCAGGCCGCCAACTGGTCCTATCTGTTCGGGGGACAGGTCGGCGTTCCGGTCTTAATCCGAGCCGTGATCAATCGCGGAGGAGAACAGGGGGCCCAGCACTCCCAGGCGCTGCAGGCCATGTTCATGCATGTACCCGGCCTCAAGGTGGTCATGCCCGCCACACCGTATGATGCGAAGGGGCTGCTGATCGCAGCCATACAGGATGGAAACCCCGTGATGTATATCGATGATCGATGGTTGTATGGTGAACTCGGAGAGGTGCCGGAAGAAATGTACTCGGTTCCAATCGGACGAGCCGCAATTCGTCGGGAGGGACGGGACGTGACCCTGGTGGCGACTTCTTACATGACAATGCTCTCAATAAAGGCCGCCGAGATCCTGGCGGAGCGGGGCATCGACGCAGAGGTCATCGATCTTCGCACGATCAAGCCTTGGGACAGCGATCTGGTTTGCGCCTCGGTCAGAAAGACGGGACGCCTGGTCGTTGCGGACGCGGCCTGGGAGTGCGGAGGGGTGGCTGCAGAAATCGCGGCGACCGTCGCATCGAAGGCATTTCATCATTTGACGGGGCCGGTGGTGAGGGTCACCCTTCCGGACCTCCCCGCCCCCACCAGCGCGCCCCTCGAGAAGGCATATTATCCCGAAACAAGCGACCTGGTTTCCGCGGTCGAAAATCTATTGGAAGTAAAAAAGGAGGCCTTATGACTTATAAAGTTCCGTTCGTCGATCCAAGGACACACTATCGGAGCCTAAAACCCGAGGTCGATGCCGCCATCATCGACTGTCTTTCCAAAGGGGATTTGATTTACCGGAATCAGCTGCGTGAATTCGAGGAGCAGCTTGCCGCCTTCGTCGGGGTCAAGTACGCCGTCGGAGTCAATAGCGGCTACCATGCCCTTCATTTTTCGCTGGTGGGTGCGGGCATCGGGCCTGGAGACGAAGTGATCACCGTCGGACACACCTTCGTCGCCACCGTCTCCGCAATTGTTCACTGCGGTGCAACTCCTGTTCTCGTCGACGTTCGGGACGATTACAATATGGATCCTGACCAGGTGGAGCGGGCCGTCACACCCAGAACAAAAGTCCTCCTTCCCGTCCACCTCAACGGAAGACTCTGCGAAATGGATCGGATCATGGGCATCGCTGCAAAGCACAATCTATTGGTCATCGAAGATGCGGCACAGGCGCTCGGGGCAACTCATCGGAAAAGCCGAGCGGGCTCGTTCGGTTTTTCGGGTTGCTTCAGTTTCTATCCTTTCAAGGTCTTGGGAGGATTTGGTGATGGCGGAGCAATCACAACCAACGATGCCCGCCTGGCTCGCATGGTCAGCCTCCTTCGCTACAATGGAGAGGACCGGGACACCGGCGAGTACCATCACCACGGATACACGGCCCTGCTGGACAACGTCCAAGCGGCGGTCCTGCAAGTCAAGCTTCGCCATCTCCCGCGGTGGATCGAACACCGCCGGAAAATCGCGGGGCTCTACCAAAAGGGACTCGAGGGAATTACCGGGCTTACACTCCCGCGGTCTGATGGAAAAGATCACTTCGACATCTTTCAGAACTATGTGATCCGAACCCAGCGGCGGGATCGCCTGCGGGAGCACCTGAAAAAAGACGGGATTGAGACGCTGGTTCACTGGCCGAAGCCGATGTGGGAACATAAAGGCCTTGATCTCAAGGACCCGAATCTTCCAGAGACGGAGAAAATCTGCCGCGAGGTGATTTCCCTTCCGATGAGTGCGGAGACCTCTGCGGAGCAGGTCGAGACCACGGTCGAGTCAATCGTCAAGTTCTTTGCCAAAGGAGCGTAGATGTCACTTTCATTCAGTCGGCGGACCGATGGAATCGTGCAGGCCGAGATCCGCTCCATGTCGCTTGAATGCGAGAAAGTCGGAGGTCTTAACTTGGCCCAGGGGGTATGCGACACCGAAGTGCCCATTCCCGTCCGCCGAGCGGCGCAGCGGGCCATCGATGAAGGAGTAAACAGCTATACCCGATTCGATGGCCTCGCCAAGCTGCGCAACGCGGTGGCTCGGAAGATGAAATCCTACAATAAGATCACGGCCGATCCCGAAAGTAACATTATCATCAGCGCCGGCTCAACCGGCGCATTTTATTGCGCCTGCCTTGCACTCCTGGACCCCGGAGACGAGGTCGTCCTGTTTGAACCCTACTACGGCTATCACGTCAACACCCTTCTCGCCGTCGAGGCGGTGCCAACATACGTGACCCTTCGGGAGCCTGATTGGGTTTTTGAGCCTAAAGAGTTGGCTCGAGCGATCACACCTCGGACAAAGGGAATCATGATCAACACCCCTGCAAATCCCTCCGGCAAGATCTTCAACCGGACGGAGATCGAACAGATCGGGGATATTGCCGAGCGCCACAATCTATTTATTTTTACGGACGAGATCTATGAGTATTTTCTCTATGACGGCCGTACCCATGTAAGTCCCGGCTCCCTAACCGGCCTCTCGGACCGTACCATCACGATTTCTGGCTTCTCAAAGACGTTCAGCATCACCGGGTGGCGGCTCGGCTACAGCGTGAGTCATCCTAAATGGGCTCAGATGATCGGCTATATGAATGACCTGATTTATGTTTGCGCACCCGCACCCCTTCAGTACGGTGTGGCCGCCGGACTGGAAGAGCTCAAACCCATGTTTTACTCCGAGCTTTCGCTCGAATACAAAAAAAAGCGCGACCGCCTTTGCCGCGCCCTGGAGAAGGGAGGCCTTCTTCCCCGAATTCCACAGGGGGCATACTACATCCTGGCCGATGTCTCCCGTCTACCCGGATCAACAAGCAAGGAGAAGGCGATGCATCTCTTGGCAAAAACCGGGGTGGCGAGTGTTCCGGGTGAAGCCTTCTTCCACAACTCCAAGGGAGAGAATCTCGTTCGATTTTGCTTCGCGAAGGACGACGACGTCCTCGATGAGGCATGCCGCAGGATCGAACGATTGGAATAGAATTCGAGATTTAAGAGTCAAAATATGGTTTTTTTCCCCTCTTAGACCGTCTCGGTGCGACAATCATGCGACAGGAAATGGACATGGGAGATAGCTATATCACGGTGACCGAGGTCCCGGGCATAAGAACAAGCCGCGAGCAATTGTGTATGCTCTACACCCGTTATAGATTTGCTGCTTCCTTGTGTGCTGGTCAGACCGTTTTAGAGGTGGCTTGCGGTGCAGGTCAGGGGTTAGGATACTTAGCGAGGTTTGCTCAAAAGGTAGTGGGCGGAGACATTGATGAGAACAATCTGCGATTTGCAATTGAACACTATCGGAGGCGGGAAAAGATCGAACTCCGGAAGGTCGACGCTCATCAATTACCATTTGAGGCGCGTTCGTTTGACGTAATCATTCTTTATGAGGCGATTTATTACCTTAAGAATCCGGATCGGTTTCTCAGTGAGTGCCGCAGGATTCTTTCAGACCAAGGAATCGTTCTCATTGGTACGGTGAACAAAGAGTGGCCTGATTTCAACCCCAGCCCATTCAGCACACGGTACTTTTCTCCACCAGAACTTGTGGAATTGTTAAAAAAGCATCACTTTCGTGTCGAGCTTTATGGGGCTTTCCCTGTAACTGAGAAAACGACGAAGGGCCGGATCGTCTCCATTCTAAAACGCGCCGCGCTTGCTCTTCATCTTATGCCCAAGACAATGAAAGGAAAGGAAATTCTTAAGGGGATCTTTTTCGGAAAACTCGTTCCACTCCCTCCCGAGGTGGAGGACGAAATGGCGGTTTATTCCCCGCCGGTCAGGCTTGCCCCGGGCGCGTTAAATGAAACCTATAAAGTGATCTATGCTGTAGCCCAGATTGAATAACTTTTGACAGAATCGCTCTCGAGGCGGCCCCCCTTAAGTGCCCTCGTTCGCTCGAAATCGGAACTCCTACACTCCTATTCTCTAAAGTGGCAATTTATACGGTAGGAACCCACCCGCTTCCTTAAAAAGAAGACCTAATCACCGAGACGAATGGACATGAAAAAGAAGACACCGGGTCGAAGCAACCGATGCGCCAGCTGTCGAAGGGCACACTCCACCGTTTGATCCAAGGCACCGTCGTTTTTCTTCCTCGCGAATCACCGCATTGTTTCAAGTCGACTCGAGCAATAAGGGCAAGACATGCCTCAAACGTTTGCCTCGGAAAACCCGTTCTCTCGCTGCGGCGTCGTCGCAGTACCGGCTCTGAGGTTTTTTTCGGGCCCGTCAGGGGCAGTACTCCTCCTGCGGGCATAGGGTGGGCCATCGTATCGGACGTCCTTTCCTGAACACCGAGTGACTTGACAGGTGACGCCTCCGGACGGGTCGCCGCTTGATCGGAATCTCTCCCCGCATAACGTATCCGTTAAAAAAGGGTCTGCTGTCGAGGAGTCGGTCCGATCACATGTACAGGAGGATTCATGCGGGGAACTTCGATCAATCCGTTTGACAAGAAAATAACAAAGACTCTCCAAACCAAAAGGGTGATTGACTTCGTTGTTTCCTTGACCGTGCTCGTTCTCTCGTCGCCCTTTTGGCTGGCCGCCGCATTCTTAATAAAGATAACGACTCCGGGACCCGCCTTTGTCGGCCAGGAGCGTATGGGAAAAGGGTTTCGCCCTTTCAAGCTTTGGCGGTTTCGAACGGCGGCCTTGGAGTCCCGGGACACGGATCGCGCCTTCAGCGCGCCGAGATTTTCCAGGATCGACTCTCTCCTGTGCGCTTTCCGATTGGCTGGTTTCCCTCAACTCTTTAATGTTCTCAGGGGAGAAATGAGCCTCGTGGGCCCGAGACCCGAAACCCGAAACCATGTGGAATGTTTTCACAAGGATTTTGAAATAATCCTGACGGTTCGCCCTGGGGTCATCGACCTGGTTTCGGCTGGATTATTGAGCAATTCCCATTCGGAGCGCCCCGAAACCACCCGTCCGGAGAAGGTATTGTCCGAGAAAATAGAACTCGCAAAGCTCTATGTTCATCATCAGGGAATCCTGCTGGATATGAAGGTGTTTTTTTCAACCCTCATGGTTTTCTTATTGAATCTTCCTTTCCCCTTTTTAAGTAAGGAAAAACAGGGGAAAAACACGTTTAAGGAGGTGATAGAGAAGCGTCGCAGAACCATCATCGTGTTGATCCATGCCAGCGCGGTCGTCGCATCAAATTACATCGCGTTCTCGCTCCGGTTTGACGGGCACGTGCCGGATCAAGATCTCTCGCTTTTTCTAAAAACGATTCCCATTGTCCTGCTGCTGCGGCTGGGCGCGCTTCATTTCTTCGGCCTAAATCAAGGGCTCTGGAGGTATGTCAGCATTCAGGACTTCTTGAGTCTGGGCGGGGCCATCTTTTTCAGCTCGCTGGGGATTTTTTGCGCGCTCGGATTGTTTCCAGGAAGCGGCTATCCCTGGTCCATTCTCTGGATTGACAGCCTTCTGCTGTTAGTGGCCTTATCCTCTTTTCGGGTCGTTAAACGCGTTTACGCCATCCTGACCCAGACCGAGGTTGGCGCGCGCCGCGTCCTGATCATCGGTGGGGGAAACGCAGGAGAAATGGTCGCCCGGGACATGGAGCGAAATCCCTCCTATCAGCGACAACCGGTGGCCTTCCTCGACGACGATCCCCAGAAGTTATTCGTTAAGATTCACAATATTCCAGTGATCGGCAACGTTCATGACATGGCAGCGGCCATACAAAAAACGCGTCCCGATGAAATCCTGATCGCCATTCCCTCCGCAAGCTCGTCCCAGATCAAATCGATTATCAGTCGCTGTAAGTCCTTTGGTCTTCCGATTAAAATCCTTCCGAGTTTGACCGGTATGTTGGGAGGGAGGGTCTCCGTAAGCGATATCCGTAATTTGGACATCGAGGATCTGCTCGGCCGAAGTGAAATCGAGATTGATGACCCGACCGTGAAGGCGAAAATCCGGGGAAAAACGGTCCTGGTCACGGGAGCCGGTGGTTCGATCGGTTCCGAGCTTTGCCGTCAGGTCGCCGCGTTTCAACCGGAGACTTTGATCCTCTTTGAACGGAGCGAGAACAATCTCCACCACATTCAACTCGACTTGGCACGGAGGTTTCCTCACCTTCCTCTCAGGGTGGTTCTAGGCGACATCTTGGATGAAGAAAAGATCGATCAGGTGTTTTCTTCACACCGGCCACAGATCGTCTTCCATGCAGCGGCCTATAAACATGTTCCCATGATGGAGGAAAACCCGCTGGAAGCCACTCAAAACAATATCCTCGGAACCTACGGGGTCATTATGGCGGGGAATCGATACGGGGCCGATGACTTCGTCCTCATTTCAACGGACAAAGCGGTAAATCCCACCAGCATTATGGGTGCGACAAAACGAGTCGCCGAAATGCTCGTCCAATATTTCAATCAGAAGAGTTCAACAAAACTCGTGTCGGTGCGTTTTGGAAACGTCTTGGAGAGCAACGGGAGTGTCGTCCCATTTTTTCGGGAACAGATCAAGAGAGGGGGACCGGTCACCGTAACGCATCCGGATATTAAGCGCTATTTCATCACGATCCAAGAAGCAGTCCAATTGGTACTCCACGCCACGGTGCTCGGAGAGGGAGGAGAAACATTCGTCCTCGACATGGGAGAACCGATCAGGATTCAGGACCTGGCAAGAACGATGATCATCCTCTCGGGCTTCTCGCCGGAAAAAGACATTCCCATTGAATTTGTAGGTTTACGTCCGGGGGAAAAACTGACGGAAGAACTTTTTGAGGAAGGCGAAAAGGTCATTCAAACCCGTCATGAGAAGATCCGGTTGGCAGAAAACAGAAAAACGATTGCTGATTTGGGGTCTTATATCAGCGAGTTCATGGAAATGACGTCAAGAACGCCGGTCCAAGAGATTAAGAATCTTCTTCAAGAGTTGATTCCCACCTATTCTAGCGACGCTTCAAAAAAGATCGCCTTAAGGGGTTTCATGGAAAAGGCGAAAAGGTCTCTTACCACCAATCAGCATGCGCTTAAAGAGGAATCAACACCGCATCTTTTGCCCAAGCCCCTCCAATAACCTGGGGCGCAAATGCGTTCTGGGCGACCGGAGTACAGGCTCATCGATCTGAAAATAAAAGCAGGATCGATCGACGAGAATCGCTTGACGATCCTATCCTGTCGGATTATAATCGCGACGGTCTTTTACCCCGCTGGAAAAAGACTTGTTCGCTCGACCTCGCTCACAGCATCCCAGCTTCAAACCGATTTCCCGGAACTCCTTCGACGTTCGAAGTACGAACCGAGCCGGTATTCACCTAGCTATTACAAAAAGGCACCCTGGCGGTAAACCCGAATAACGAGGGGTACTCGTGATATGCTGAAAGCACATAGGGGTCTGGCTTTCCTCATACTCTGGACATACCTGGTGGGATTTGTCCCGCCGCTGTTCGCAGCGAATCCCCTGGCGGCTCAGGGCCTCGCTTTAGGACAGCCTCCGGCCGGGCCGACTCAATCCGCACCCTCGTCCGGCAAGCCGGACGCCCCGTCAGCGCCGGTCCTGCCCGTACTCCCCAATTTACCGGCCGAAGCTGCCCCTGGAGGCCCGGCGGCCCGAGCACAGCTGTCCGAACAGGCCCTCTCCCCGATCGAGCGATCCTTCTCCACCCCCGTTTCACCGGCCGGGCAAGTCGCTTCGGAATTGGCGCTTCCCAGATCTCTTAAGCAGTTCGGCTACAACTTGTTCTATTCTCCTGCAACCACTTTCGCTCCGGTTCTCGACGTCCCGGTGGGACCTGACTATGTCCTCGGACCAGGGGATACCCTGGTCGTTAACGTCTGGGGGTTCCTTGAGCAAAGCCTTCAGGTCACCCTCGATCGGGAGGGGAAGATCTTTCTTCCCAAGGTCGGACCGGTTTCCCTCTGGGGTCTCTCCCTCCAAGAGGCAAAACTCCTCATCGAACAACAGCTCTCTCGGTCCTTCTCAAAGTTCCAGGTTTCGATCAGCATGGGAGCCCTGCGGACCATCAAGGTCTTTGTCTTAGGGGAAGCAGTTCAACCGGGAGCTTACGAGCTGAGCGCTCTATCCACCCTCTCCAATGCCCTCTTCGTGGCAGGAGGCCCCAGCAAGATCGGAACGATGCGCCACATCCAACACTTCCGAAACAACAAAAACATCGGAGAGCTTGACCTCTATGATCTGATCATTAGAGGGGATAAGACGAAGGATGCCCGCGTCGAATCGGGAGACGTCGTCCTCATCCCCCCGATTGGACCCGTCGTGGGAATTACCGGAAATGTGAAGCGGCCCGGCATTTATGAACTCTCTGGCCCCGAATCGCTCAATGTCTTGATTCAAATGGCTGGGGGGACTACGCCCCTGGCCTATCTGGAACGGGTTCAAGTCGAACGGGTGAAAAACCATCAGGAACGGGTCCTCCTCGACTTCGACCTGATCCATCCCCCGCCTGCCTCGGATTTGTCCCAGGCCACGCTCCAGGACGGCGATCTGGTTAAGATCCTCGCCATTCACGGGCGGTTGATGGATGCTGTCTATTTGGAAGGAGTGGTGCGTCACCCCGGAGAGTACGCATTCGCGGAGGGAATGCGGATCAGCCAGCTCGTCACCGATCAGGAACTTCTTCCCGAATCCTATCTGGACAGGGCGGAATTAGTTCGTATCAAGCCGGACCTCACCACGGAGGTCCTTTCCTTCAGTATTCGGAAAATCCAACAGGGTCAAACCGATCAGGATCTGCAACTGTCTCCTGGAGACAGGGTTGTGGTTTCTTCGGAATTTAGAAAATCAGGGACAGTGACCCTGAGCGGCGAGGTTCTTCGACCGGGGAATTATACCCTCTCCCCCGGAGAGCGACTCAGTTCGGTTCTGCGCCGCGCCGGAGGATATACGAAAAATGCTTATCTTCCGGCGGCTCTCTTCTTCCGAAAAAGTGTCATGGAGAAAGAGGACAAGGAGCTTAGCGTTTTCGCCAAAAGCCAGGAAGAGCGGCTCATTTCAGAATCGGTGGCTCTCTCTGCAGGGGGAGTCGCCGCTGCCGACGCGGCCGCCGAACTGGGCCAGCGGCGGGAGCTCCTGAAGGTAATTGCATCCAAGGTAACCTTGGGGCGAATTGTGGTCCACCTGGATCAACCCGATCGAATGGAAGGGACTCAAAACGATATTATTCTTGAAGATGGCGACACTCTTGGCGTTCCTCCGCCCCCCTCTGCAGTGGTGGTACTCGGTTCGGTCCGTAACTCGACTGGAATTCTCTATCAGGAGGGTGCCACCGTTGAATATTACTTAAACCGCGCCGGCGGGCCGACGGAGGATGCGAATTCTAAAGGAATCTATGTCATCAAGGCCGATGGCTCAGCCCTGACAGATCTCTCGCTGCGAGCACATCTCGATCGGGGAGATACCGTCGTGGTCCCGGTTTCAACCGAGGCGAAATATCGTCCTCTGCCTCTATGGAGAGATGTCGCCACAATCATAGGTCAGTTTGCAATCACAATCGCGGCCATGAAGGTCGTTTTTTAGGTCGTCCCCTGCAGCTCATTTACGAACCGGTTTATAATACTACTGTGTCATAAGTCCGCTGGAACTTCGCTGTTTCCAGGCATTTCTGAAAAACAGCCTGTTGTACCACTGCCTTATCAGGCCCAATAATGACGCGGGTTTTTGAATTTTGTGACACTGTAGCAATAAGAACTTGTTGATAAAATCCTCCGCCGTTCTGCTGCCCTCGCGATTTATACATTTCACAGAGCCGATATCCTGACCCCTTTTTGATAGAAATCTCATCAATCCCAATCACAGAAGAAGCTGGCATCCCCAACCGTCTCAGTTGCTCCCGCATGTACTGCTTTTCCAATTCTTGAAGTCGTCTCTTTTTTCGCATTCGTAGAACATACCACTTTTTTCTTCCCCTTAAAACTCATTAAACCCTTGCCCACGGCCTCTTCTCTCATCTAAATACCCCTAATTTTACCCACTCAAGTCCGCGAAGACCCATTTATTTTATCCGAGTAAACTGCGATGAGCCACCGCCTTCGGCGCGGCTCATCACGAGAGCTCCGCGGGCGGGGCATTTAACCCCGCCCTTGGCCAAAGGAGTTCCGCCTCTTATCAGAGGCTCCCCCCTTTGGAAACCCAAGACAATCTGGTAGGAGGTGGCCTCAGCGGGCCACCCCTCCCAACAGAACGGCTCGTACCGGCCAGGTAAGCCGCTCTTCGATTAGCGACTGAATTCAAATTCCCATTCAAGATTCCGTTGAGTGAAATCGTTGAGAGAGAGAAACCCGAGTTGCTTAAACCACGCCAGGTTAAGCACGAAATGAACCTCCGGGAGTTATACTCGAAAGTTGTGGATCGAAATAAAAAAGGAGGCGGCGTAGCCCCGGTTTTTCCGCTCTCTACGCCAACCCCATAATCGACTGTCTTAGGCAGTGTAAATAAATAAAGGTATCAAATTGGCTTTGGCAATCTGGGCCGGATTGTGTAGTTCCAGTCGCCGTGGAACTGATGGCGCTCCAGGTTTACGCGCTTCATTTCCTCGTTCGTCACCTTGCGGC
>Ga0070733_10001117_pt1 | contig 20425 bp, 19 predicted proteins | sample Coa_R1_9_FD_66450 | JGI IMG/M metagenome (GOLD analysis project Ga0070733, IMG submission 66450) | Surface soil microbial communities from Centralia Pennsylvania, which are recovering from an underground coalmine fire - Coalmine... | ecosystem: Environmental > Terrestrial > Soil > Unclassified ... | reverse complement strand
ACCGACGGCGTCAAATGAGGCAAGTTCTGCGGTGGACCCGGCGCGTCCTGCTGGTCTGTGCAATCTCCCTGCTGGCATGGTCCGGGTTCGTCCTGATCGACGCCCGGATATTCCGCAATGCAGAGGATCGCCAACTCAGCCTGCCGCCGTCGGTTTCCGTGATATCCCCCGTAGCTGCGACCGCCCCTGTGGCCGCGGGCGCGGGCCTGATTGGCCGAATTGACATTCCTCGTCTCTCCCTCTCGGTGATCGTCATGGAGGGAACCAGTTCAAAAACGCTCCGGCGGGCAGCGGGGCATATCTCGGGTACGGCGCTGCCCGGACGGCCGGGAAATGTCGGTATCTCGGGCCATCGGGACACCTTCTTCCGCCCGCTGAGAAACATAGAGCCGAACGACACTATCACGCTCACGACGACCGCAGGCGAATACCGCTATCGTGTTCTTTTCACCAGGATCGTCGGACCCGACGATGTCACGGTGCTGGCTCCGAGCGACGATCCGGGCGACAATGAGACTCTTACCCTGGTCACCTGTTACCCGTTTTACTTTGTCGGCCCGCGCCAAAAAGATTCATCGTGCGGGCCGAAAGAGTCGGCTGAAGCGAACTGCTAACGCTAACGAGCTGCCGGGACAGCGCTCGCCGGCGGGGGCGCAGGGACAGCCACGGGGAGCTCGGCCTTTCCGTCCAGTGCAAATACGAACAGCGTCGGAGCGTTATCGACCTTGGCATCGGTGGGGCCAATGGTCCCCGCAGGTCGGCCTCTACCGCCCATAAAGGCCACGTACTGTTTGCCGTCGATCTCGTAGGTGATCGGCGGCCCCATGCCTGGCCTGCCGGACTGAATCTCAAGCAGCTTTTCGCCTTTGTCTGCACTCCACGCCGCGAACCGCCCGTCATTGGATGTCTGGAAGACGAGGTTCCCGCCAGTGGTCACGGTGCCACCGCCAATGCCTCCGCCGCCATCGCCGCGCCAGACCAGCGTATGTTTCACCGGGTCCCAAGCCTGCAGGCCGCCGCGGACCCCATCCGGCGCCGACGGACCGATGGCCGGGGCTTTGATTTGGCGCGGTTCGGCGTTCGTACGTACATCGCCATTGCTGCCCTTCTTGTATTCGTCGTCCGCCTGGTAGGTGTACGACGTGTAGGAAGCGGGAATGTAGACCAGTCCGGTATCCGGATTAAACGACATCGGCGCCCAGTTATGAGCGCCGCCACCGGTCGGATACACCGCCAGCGGCTCCGTATCGTAGTAAGCTTCCGGATTCACCATTGGACGCCCGCTGTCGTCGACGCCCTTCGCCCAATTCACTTTCACGAACGGGAAAGCCGAAATGAACTGTCCCGAGACCCGATCGATGGCGTAGAAAAATCCGTTTTTCGCGGCCTGCGTCAGGACCTTGCGTCTGCGCCCATCGACCGTCAGATCCAGAAGCATCAACTGTTGAACGCTGTCGAAATCCCAGTTGTCGTTCGGCACCGTCTGGAAATACCACTTGAGCTTGCCGGTAGTGAGATCCACAGCCAGGATCGAGCAGGTATACAGATTGTCGAGGTTCTTTGCGCCGCGGAATTTCTGCGTCCACGGCTCCGCGTTCCCGGTCCCGACATAGACCAGGTTGGCGTCGGGATCGTAAGCGAATCCATCCCAAACCGCGCCGCCGCCCCCTTTGGTGTAGAAGTCGCCGCCCCACGTTTTGGCGGCTACCCGCATGGCTTCGTTCTCGAAGGGCTTGCTGGGATCGCCTGGAACCGTATAGAATCTCCACGACCGCTGCCCGGTGGCGGCGTCGTACGCATCGAAGAAACCGCGCGTGGTAGTATCCCCGCCCGAGGCCCCGACGATCACTTTGCCTCCTGCAATCCTGGGCGCCATCGTGATGTAGTATCCGTCCTGAGGCCAAGCCACGCGGGCCTCCCAAACCGGTTTGCCTGTCATCGCATCGAGCGCAAGCAACCGTCCATCGATGGCGGGAGCGAAGAGCTTCCCGTTCAAGAGCGCAAGTCCGCGATTCGCGTTAATGCCTTTCGATCGCTGATTGACCTCCGGATCCCACCGCCAGATCTGCTTGCCCGTGCGGGCGTCAACGGCGTAGACCACGCTGTTTGTGGTCGTTCCGTAGATCGTGTTGTTCCAGACCAGAGGGGTGCCTTCCTGGGCGTAGCCGCCCGCGCCCACCACATACGACCACTCGAGGCCAAGGCGCTTCACGTTTGAAGCGTCGATCTGTTTCAGTGGGCTGTAACGGGTCTCGCTCTGGGATTTCCCGTAGGTGAGCCAGGAACCGGGAAACGGATCCGCGGGCGTCCCGGCCTTCTTCAGGACCGCCGAGTCGACAACCGGGAGTTGTTGGGCGGAAAGCACGCCAATGCCCGCCAGCGTCAGGCCCGTCGCAAGTAACAAGGTTGCGCGATTCTGTCGAAACGTTTGCATGAGCTCTCCTTCAACTGTCGCAATAAACGCGTTTCCGATTCTACTGCAATTCGCTCCCGAATACGGACCTGGCGAGAACGGCACGGTTCGCAAGCAACTCGTCGAGAAACGCAACGGGCGCTGCACCACCGCCGGATCTCACCGATATCGAATCAACAGCACCACCCGGTGCCGATCGCCAGCGCATTGAGCGAAAGGCTCGATGGGAGAATCGCCTTGACGCTGCGAGTCCTAACAGGACTTGCGGCAGGATTCATCAGCTCGGGGTCGGCAGAGCCGCAATAATTGACAACATTCCGGCTCTTCCGGATCTCGATTCAAAAGTCCGATCTCCCTTCCGCCCGGTCAACGCACGAGGCTATTTATAAATCTCCGGCCGTGAGAATGTCAAGACGGCGTTCGCAATTCCGTCGCGCGGCCGCGCGCTGTCCGGCGCAGGTAGGAGCCGAGCGTGCCCTGAACAATGGGATTAAATGCGATTCTTCATCAGATACGGTTTTTCTACCTGCGACACAGACCAGCGAAAATGTTCCGCGAATACGGACATGCGCCTGGGTGGATCAGTCCTCCACTCCCACTAAAAGTTTCATGAGCAGCCGATGAAGGTTCATGACTTCGGACTCATCGAGTGGAGAGAGCATTTCCCTCTCGAGGGCTGCACCCACGCGTCGTAATTTCGCCAGCATTCCCGTACCGCGCGACGTCAGTCGGACGCCGTGGCGGCGGCGGTCGCTGGTGTCGTTATCCCTATTCACCAGACCCTGTTGTCCGAGGAAATCCAGCACCCCGACCAGATTACGCGGGTCCATGCCGATCCGCGCGCCGAGGGCGGTTTGTGACAGGCGACCCTCACTGGCCAAGGTCATGAGCACACCGTAATGAGAGATCCGGAGGCCATGATCTGCAAGTGCGCGCGTAAAACGCCTCGTGGACTCGGCGCCGATCCTCGCCAGCAGGAAGCAGCTGCTGGCAAGCAGTTCGGGAGGCTCCCGCAGAGAAGAATCGTGTGACATCCATCATATTGTAATATAGTCATAATATATGATAATCTATCTACATGTCTAACAGGAGGAACTCATGGACTTCGGTTTGAAGGAAAAGGTCGTCGTGGTGACCGGGGCATCCGGCGCGATCGGCTCCGCCATCGCCCTATCGTTTGCCCAAGAAGGAGCGCGGGTGGTCCTCGGCTTCCATTCCGGGAGAGATGCCGCCCAACAACTTGCCGACCAGATAGAACAAGATGGCGGCGAGGCGCTCCCCATAAAACTCGACTTGGGGGACCGCACCAGCATCCTCGATGGATTCAAGCAGGCGAGCGCGCGGTGGCGTGGACTGGATGTGCTTGTTGCGTGCGCGTGGGTCTCGCCAGGCTGGTCACCGCCTGATACCCCTATGGAGTCCATACCCGTGGAGGCGTGGAACGACCAGATGTGTAAGAACGTGAACGGAACCGCGTATGCGGTGCAGGCAGTCTTACCTTCTATGCGCGCCAAGGGATGGGGGCGTATCGTGCTTATCTCTTCGGGTGCAGCCGAAGATGGTTCTCCGGGCATGGAGCCGTACGGATCTGCCAAAGCGGCCCTTCTCGGGCTGAACAAAGGCCTGGCGCGGAGCCTCGGCCCCGCCGGAGTCCTGACAAACGTAGTGCTTCCGGGTTTCGTCCCGACACCTCGCCACCGGCAATCAATGCCGGCCCAGGTGATAGCCGGGCTCGCAGCAGCGACGCCAAGCAGACGGTTGACGACGGCGGAGGACGTTGCTCGACTAGTTGTGTTCCTGGGTTCCGCGGCCAATGGGAATATCACTGGCACAGCGTCTCGAATAAGCGGCGGAATGCACTTCTAGGACGGGCGGGAGACGCGTGCGCGGATCGAAGCCGTGCATATTGGTAAGCCCGATCCGTTGATGCTCGAGGCAGCCCCGGGGACGGTTGAGCACGCGACACTCCATGAGCCGGAGAGGTGAAAAAACTGGCTGTTTCACAGCGTTCCGGTATATTCCCTGTGACCTCGCGGACTGGAAGAGGACCCTCGTGTCGGCCGGACGGCCGCCGGATCTCACCGGTATCGAATCAGCAGGACCGCCCAAGTGCCGATCACCAGCGCATTCAGCGAAAGGCTCGAAATGAGAATCACCTTGACGCTGCGCGTTCGCCTGAAAGGCGGACTGCTCAGCACCACCCATACCTGCCAGGCGAGGGAGGCGATCGCCACCGCAAAGAAAAGCGGCTGTAATCGCTCCAGCCACAGAAGGCAGGCCACATTGATTAATGAGAATAGTCCAAGTCCTAACAGGACTTGCGGCAGGATTCATCAACTCGGGGTCAGAAGAGCTGCAATAATTGACAACATTCCGGCTCTTCTGGGATCTCTGTTCACAAGTCCGTTCCCCCCTGCGCCTGGCCGACGCACGATGCTATTTATAAATCTCCGGCCACGAGAATGTCAATACGGCGTTTGCGATTCCGTCGCGCGGTCGCGCGCGCTGGCCGGCGCAGCTCAGGAGTACTTCCTCGTGGGCCGGATCGAGCGCGATTCCGGAGGCGGTGTATCCGGTGAGCTGCTGTACCGGAATCTTCCAGCGCGGCGGAACGTCTCCGTTATCTTCGATGCTCCAGACGCCAATGAAACCGCCCTGCCCATTCGCCAGTATCCAGCCCTTCGGAGCATAAATCTGGAACGAACTGATCTGCCCCACCCCGCTGTTGGGACCGCCGATGACGCGCAGCGGCTTCGTGTTTCCGCTCGCCGTCCGATTGAAGATCAGCAACCGATTGGCGTGGTTCACGACCATAACGTTATGGACCGCATCCACGGCGACGGTAGCCATGCCGCGAATTCCCGGGGCTTCGAAACCCGTGTCCGGACCGGTGAGCACGCGCTTCGGCGCCGCGTCTCCCGCGGCTTTGCGGTCGAACACGAGAATAGAGGACGGCACGGCGGGAACGTAGACTTCGTCGTTCACGGGGTCGACAGTGACACGGTCGTTGCCGAGATTGGGCGGCCCGTCAATCTGTGTGTGCGGCCCCTGAATGACGCGCACCGGAGGAGTCTCCCCGTTTGCATCGCCTTTGAAGAACAGCACAGCCTGAGCCAGCGGGCTGGTGACCACGATTTCGTCATGTACGGCGTCATAGGCAAAACCGTGCATCGTCCGGCTGATCAGTGTCTTTTGACCTTCGAGCGCTCTGACCGGTGGTGTATTTTCTTTCGCCAGCCTGGCGAATGCCGCAATCTGCGGATGGTCCACTCAATTCGGAACCAGGATTTGTTCCCTGGTGCTGTCGTAGGCGAGCGCCTGCGTCTTGCCGAAACGCAGCGATTGCTTTCCCTCCTCGGCGCTGCGAATGGTCCGAAGCGGCGCGGCATCGCCATTCGCTGTCAGCGGGTAAACCGTGGCCGTCGAATTTCCGATATTCGATGCCCAGACCTCTTTGTTTTTCGAATCGACGAAGACACCGACCGGATAGCTCAGGCCGGTGTGGGCGCCTTTGATCATGCGGGAGGGAGCGACGTCACCCCGATCGGTCGACCGGAAACCGATGATCGCCTGCCCCATGTCGTTCGCCACATACAAATCGCCCGTATCGGGATTGACCGACATCGCGCCAGGCCAATCGAGCGTGGTCTTGGGCCCCTGGATGATGCGGAGCGGAGCTTCGTCGCCATTTGCATCCAAGCGGTAAACCGTGATCGAAGGCGGCCCGAAGCGGCCCGAGCCGGGCTTATCGTCATCGGCGCTGTTGCCCCAGTTATTCACGAAGAGCAGCTTGCGTTTCGCGTCGATCGCCATACCATGCGAGTCGGTCAGCTGTGTCTTCTCGCCGATCAACAGGCGTTTGGGCTTTTCGTTGCCGGACGCACCCCTGCGATACACAGCGACCTGCGGCGGATGCTGGATCGATACGAAGAACTCCTGGTTCGCCTCATCCATCGCCATGGCGTACGCGCGATGCGTCACCCTCAACTTGCGAACCGGCTCGACGTCGCCGGTAGCGTCGTGGGAGAACGTGACGATCACGTCTCCGATATCGTTCTCGACGGAATACACGTCGCCGTTAATCGGATCGATATAGACGCAGCTGTTGAACTGGACGTCGGTCTTGTTGCCGGCGATCACGCGTCTCGCTTCCGTCGGCGGCGCGCCCGGTTTGGCGTTATCCAGGCGGCTGAAGACCCGGATGCTCCAAAGATTGTTGTCCTGCAGAAAAACTTCGTTGTTCTTGTCGTCGACGGCAACGGAGCTGTAGATCGGAGAGGTGTCCCTGAGGATGCGGGCCGGCGGGCGGTCGAGGTTCACGGTTCCCGGTCCGGCCTGCGCTTCGGCGGACGGTTCTCCAAAGTCGGAAAACAGATTGTGATTGGGTCCGGAAAGGCGAGGCGTTTCCTCACCGGCGGGTCGATAGCAGCTGTCGCCGGCGTCGGGCACCTCCTCGACCGAAATCAATCGCGGCGCGCCTGTCACGCGCTTCCAGAGCCGATCGACCGCCGACGAACCGAGGATGAATACCCCGACTCCAACGCCCGCGATCAGTCCGTATCTGCCCAATTTGGCCACCATCACGTTTCTCCGACAGCCACGAATGTATGCGACTGGAAACTCCGTGTCAATGACGCAGCTCCTCATGACGCAGCTCCTCGAACTTGAGAACTTTGATTTCCATCGGGCTCGCGCGATCGTACAGAATCCCTTCGATGTGCAGCGGCAAGCCGGCGGGTACTTCGGGAGAATCGATGGCATCCAACAGGATGAATTGATCGCCGCCCGCTTCGAGAATTCTCTTCCCGTTGATTTCGTGAACCTGGCCGCGGACGTCGACCTGAAACTGTACAACTCCAACTTTCAGAGGCTCCAGAATTTTACGAATCGCGTTTGGATCGAATTTAGCGCCCGGCTTGTAAGTCAGCATGATCGCTTCCTGGCTGAGGCTGATCTTCACCTTGTCCACTCCCGGCATACGGTGGAAGTAGATTTCCGAAAGCCCCGCGCAAACTCCGCAGGAAATTCCGGTTGTTCGCATGGCCACCTTCTCCACCTGGCCTGCAACCTGGGCGGCGAGTACAAAGGCCAGCCCCAGACAGGCGAGGACGGGGTGCGACGGACTCGTCAATCCAGCCTCCTCTATCAGACTGTAACGTACCGCGGCGCCATGGTGGATTGATATATTCTGGGAAATCGCGGAGGCTGAATCTTCTATGAAATCGAAACGAATGCTCACTATCGCAATCGGTGTCCTTGGGGTGACGGCCGCCTTGATCCGAGCCCAGGCGCCCGCGCCGGCGCCGGCATTGCGCACGGGACCGGGCGTGCAGGCGGCTAATGACGCCAAAGAACCGGAGGTGCTGGCAACGTGCAAGGTTCCCCCTCCGGCGCGCGGCGGCGGTCGAGGGCGCGCGGGCGGGCGGGGCCCTGCTCCCGTCGGGGGGCCCAAAGACTACACCGTCACGGAAATTCCCGGCGTTATCGCCGCGGGACAGAAATGGACAGAGGTCATTGACATTGATGGCAACAATGCCGATGGCATCATTGCCACTAAGGACGGCGGGATTCTCATGGCGCAGAACGACAAGAGCGATATCGCCAAACTGGATAAGAACGGCAAGCTTTCGGCCGTCTATTCCGGTTTGAACACCAGCGGGTCGGTCGCCGTCAATTCGAAAGGCGCCATGTTCGTGGTGAACCGGGGTCTGAACGAATCCATCGAGCAACTGGCGCCGCAGAAGAAAGTTCTGGCCAATAAAGTGAATGGCGATCCGCTCGATTGCGCGGGCGGTCTCAACGATATTGTGGCCGACAGCAAGGGCGGCGTGTACTTCACCATGGGTGGGCTTTATCATGCCGACGCGAAAGGTGTCGTCACCAAATACGGCCAGAATCTTCAGACCAACGGGATCATCCTCAGCCCCGATGAAAAAACTGTCTATGTCACCAATGGCGGGACGCTGGTTGCAATGGACGTTCAGCCGGATGGCTCGCTCACCAATCAGCGCGATTTTGCCAAATGGGAAGGCGGCGGCGGCGACGGCAGCACGTTTGATGCGGCCGGACGCCTGTATGTGACCAGCACTGCCGGCATCCAGGTGATCTCGCCGGATGGCAAAAATCTTGGGATCATTCCCGCGCCGCACGGCGTGATCAGCGTGACTTTCAGTGGCAAGGATCGGAAGACGCTGTATGCGGTGGGCCGTGAAGGAGGCAATCAGGCTCCCGGTAACAAGGCCATCATTCTCACGATCCAGATGATTGCGCAGGGGCCGAAGGGTCGCGGCAAATAAGGGCGGCGTAGCTTCTTTTCCTGCAGCGAGGCGTGCGGGAATCCGACCGTCGCGTACGGGACATCATGCCGCGACACCGGGAGCAATTCTCTCCGTGTCACACGCGACCGCGCTGCCGGCCAACGGATGGCCTTTGATCCTGTCGGAGCCCAATTCCAGGGGTTGCGCGTTTCCCGTCAAGTTGATCGGCGCGAAGGTAAATGCTGCGCATATCGCGAGTCTGGTCCTCGCCAGGCTCCGCGTCGACACTCGTTTTCTAATTCGGCACGGGCGTTTTCAATTCCGGTTTCAAGTACGACCAGTGATCGTGGACAATCTTCCACTGACCCTCGATTCGCGCGTAAACCTTGGTGGAGTTCCATCGGGCCACCACCGAATCAGTACCGTCCTTTTTTCCGTAACTTACAAGGTTGTAAGTCAGGATGGCAACATCGCCATGACGCTGGACCTTCGGATCGAGCATGTCGTAATGATCTACTTTGATCTTCCCTGCGAGCGGGGCGTAGTACTTACGCATCGCATCTCGCCCATCAGTACGTTTTCCCAGCGCTGGATCAAAGTATGTCACCTCCGGCGCGTACCGGTCTAAATAGCCCTGGGGGTCGCCTCTGCCCCATCGATCCAGGTTTTCCCGCTCCATGGCAATGATGGTCGCCGGTTGGAAATCATCCGCGCCACGGGTGCAGGAGAGGCTGAGGGCGGAGACGAAGAGCGACAGCGTCGAGAGGGTAGCGGTTTTCAAATATGAAGCTCCTTCGTACATCGATTGTAAGGATGCGTTCCCTCGGAATATAGAAGAAATGGAAACAGCCGGGTCTGGAATAATGGGCGGGATGCTCCCTGTGGTCGCGCGCTATCGCGAGTTTCAACCCTGCCCCTCGTTACGGCCGTTTGTGCGCGCATACTTCACCTTTCTTGCGCCTCCTGGCGAAGCGGAAGGCGAGCCGCAAAAAGAGAGCCCAGGAATGACGCGAGAGATCCTGCGCCGCGAGCGCGATCCTTTCTGGTCCGCGTTGTTCGCCGACGGCCACGTCTCGATCGTCTTCTACTCGGGAACCGGATATCGCATCGAAGGACTTTGGCACCCCACGCCAAACGGTCCCGGAACACACGTGATCGGCGCTATGACTTCCACACGGGGGACGGCGCCTGGAGACCGGTTGGTTCAGGTCGGAGCGTATTTTCGGGCTGCTCAGGCGGCGCGCTTCTTAGCCACGCCGTCCTGTAAGTTTACGGATCAGGCATTAGCGCTGGAACATTTCTGGGGAAGGGCTGCAACGTCCGAGTTGGAGCAGCAACTCGACGAAGCTCGCGACGATTCCGTCCGGATTGCTCATTTGGAGGCGGCGCTGATTCGCCGGTCGGCCTTTGCGAAAGATTCCAGGAGAAGTCTGGATCTGCCGGGTTTGGCGTCATGGGTACAGCGGCAGCCGAGCCAGGTAACAGTGGAGGCCGTCGCGAATCTCGCGGGTGTTTCCCGGCAGTATCTTACACGCGCTTTCCGGGAGGATGTGGGCGTCACACCCAAGTTGTATTGCAGACTATCCCGATTCCGTGGGGCGTTGAGACTCTTGTCACCGCACGTCCATTTTGACGGGGCCACCGTGGCGGCCATGGCCGGGTACGCGGACCAGACGCACATGATTGCCGAGTTTCGGGAGTTCTGCGGCATGACACCAACATTGTTCCGGCGGGGCCGCTCGTTCCATCCTTTCGCTCAGCAGGACCGTCCAAAAAAGACCGAAGGCCATCTAGACGCGGGTTACGCGGCCTAACCACAGCAGGAGCGAGGCGAGTTCCAACCCCATGAGGGCAGCAAACAATTTCGCCGTGACTCGTGAGCAGGCTCTCGGATCCTGCGACAGCAATAGTGGTCCCGATCAGGAGTAGCAGAGCCGCCACAACTGCCAAGCCAGGCATCGACCAACGCCGAGGGACAGCAACGTGAGGCAAGTCCGCGGGGATTCGAGCCGCGAAATCAGCAGGTTCGGCGACATCCGCATGCGCTTCGAGTGCCTAGGAAAGTATCGCGTCGACGCAGCTCTCGCAGTTGCGCACGTGACGCCAGACTTCCGTGCCGGCGTTTTCGCGCAGCCTTCGGCGCACATCCGCACAAGTCATTCTCTTATCCCCCAATTTTCTCGCGCAGGACTCGTCGCAGCCGATCCCGCCCTCGGCTTATCATAGCCGGTGCAGGTGAACTCTTCTCGCAACAGCCGACTCCTGTCCTCTTCGAAGTCGCCTCCATTAGGCCAGCTGCCCCAACGCCCGGGGTGAATCCATCAGGATTCTGCCCGGTGACAGCCTGTATGCGAGGAACGTCACACTCATCCAGTTGGTTGGTTTTGCCTGGCGGATTCGCGACTCTGAAAGCTATGGGGCCTCCGGATGGATGGCTTCGGAACGATACGATCTCATCGCCAAATCACGCAGCGATGCAGGTCAGGACAGCACGACCGACAGTCCACAGGAACGAGTTCGACGGAGGCTCCAGGCGCTCCTGGTCGAGCGTTTTAATCTTTCCCTTCACCGCGAAACGAAGGATCTCCCTGTGTTTACGCTGCAGGTGGCGAAGAGCGGGTCTAAGCTGCAGCCGTCGAAGGAAGAAGGCGATGGCTCCTCGAACCTGAGTCAGAGAGCCCCGGGCGAGATGTTCGCTCAGCGAAGCCGCGCTGTGCTACGCGCTCTTCAGACCGCTGAGCACGCTTGCGATCTCCGAACTGTCCAGCACCCGCTTCTCGGCGCAGCATTCGCCCGGCGGAATCGGACTCCCATGCGGACACGCCAGGGGATGCCCCAGCAGTGTGCAGATACGGTCCGTCACGTCCGGGCTGAGAATGTGTTCGAATTTGCAGGCGCTCGATTCGATTTCGGCTTCATCCCGGATCGAGAGCACATCCATGAACAAGCGCTCCGCGAGCCGATGGCGGCGGATCACGTTGCGGGCGCGCTCCTCGCCTGCAGGGGTGAAGCGTTCCTGGCCGTCCTGGATCGAGACCAGCCCGATGCGCGTCAGCGTTACGATGAGCCTGCGCCACTGCATTTCCGTGAAATCCAGCGAGTCGACATGGCCGCGGGTTTCTCCGCGCTGCCACATGTGCTCCAGCACTTCGTCGAAATCCTGATTCTCCTCGGCTGAAAAAACCAGCGTTTCTTTGACACGGCCATGATCCAGATTGATGCGGCGATCGGCGAGGCGGCCGGCGTTCTCATCGTGCGTGACCATCACGATGGTGCGGCCCTGAGCATGCAGATCGCTCAGAAGGTTGAAGACCACGCGCTGATTTTCGGCGTCGAGATTGCCGGTGGGCTCGTCGGCGAGGATGATCTTCGGATCGTTGACCAGCGCGCGCGCAATGGCCACGCGCTGCTGCTCGCCGCCGGAAAGTTGCGACGGCAAATGCGTGGCGCGATCCTCCATGCCCACCTGTTTCAGCGCCTGGAGAGCGCCGTTTTCGTCGGTCATGCTGTGGAAGAACTGCGCGAGCATCACGTTCTCGATCGCGGTGAGATGCGGCACCAGGTGGAACTGCTGGAATACGAAGCCGACGGTCTCGCTGCGGAAGCGCGCCAGGTCCGCGCGGTTCAGCTGTGACGCGTCGGTGCCGTCGATGCGCAACACTCCGCTGGTCGCCTGGTCGAGGCATCCGATCAGGTTCAGAAGCGTGGTTTTGCCCGAGCCCGACGGCCCCATGATGGCGATCCACTCGCCGCGTTCGCCCGTGAGACTGATGCCGTCGACGGCATGCACGGCAGTTGTACCGGAGCCATAAGTTTTTCTGACGTCGATCAGTTCGATGAATGAACTCATTCGCCCCTCAGAACGATCGCCGGCTGAATGTTCCAGATACGCGATGCCGCGATCGTCGATGCAATGGCCGCAACCGCCAGCATAACTCCGGCGACCCCGGCGAAGACCAGCCAACTGGCATCAAGGCGAAATACGGCGCCGAAAACCTCGCGCGCGATGGCCGCTGCAGCGATTAAGCCGACGGCGTATCCGGCGACGGTTGCGGCCAAAGCGAGAGCGGCGGATTCGGAGACGAAGAGCGCGGCAATCCCTCGTTCCACCGCTCCAAGCGCTTTGAGAATGCCGATTTCCCGGGAACGCTCCAGCACCATTTCGCTGAAGTTACTGGTGACGCACAGCGTGGTGATGCCCAGAACAATCAGGGTCAGCAGAAAAAGCGACGCGCGAATCTTGAGGACCACGTTCGACTCGGTCCCGGCGACGGCGAGGATGGTTCGTACGTCCGCCGACGGGAACTGCTGCGCCAGCGCGGTTCGGACGGCATCGACTTGTGCTCCCGGCGCGCGAATTTCAATGACGCTCGCGGCATCGTGAATTCCGGCAAGGTTCTCCGCGGTCTCGAAGGGGGCGAGGAGTTCCTGATCTTCCGCGCCGCCGGTGGAAACGATTCCCTTGACGGTGCAGATTGGCGTCTGCGAACCGACGGCGAGATGGAGTCGCGCTGCAAGCGTTTCCCCGGCAATGCATTCGCCGGGTCCGATGGCGCGGGTTCCCTTCACGTGCCAGTACGAAGTCATGTCCGCGGTCTTCGCCGGGACGAACCCCGCAACCACGACCGCGTTTCCATTCACCTGTGTCGAGGTGATGAGAAAAGGCGCGGCGGTGGAACCCAGTTTTTCCGCGGCCGTGGCCAGTTCCAGAGGCAAAGTCTTTCCGCTCACCGGCACGGCGGCGATGTTCGCGCCATAGCCGCGGAACTCATCGCGCATGCGGCGCTCGACGGTTCCGTAGATGCCGAACAGCACCGTGGCCAAGGCCGCGGCGACGGTCAGAGCGGAAAAAGAAAGAAGGAGTCGCTGCTTGCGGTACTGCAGGGCGCGGATCACGAAGCGGAAGAACATGGCGCTATGGGACACGGCTCAGACGCCTTCGCGCAGAATGCCGGCGGGTTCCATGCGCAGCGTGCGATAGAGGGGTTGCGCCGCGCCTGCGATGGCGATCGCCATGGCTGCGAACACGATCAGAAAAGGCAGAATCCAGGTGATTTCGACGGCGCTGCCGCCGGAAGCGCCGAACACCGCGGCCCCCACGTAGTGCGCCAGCGACACTCCCGCAAATGCGCCGATGATTCCGCCAACCAGCCCCACCAAGGCGATTTCCAGACCGAAAAGGGCGGCCACGATCCCGCGCGTGGCGCCGATCGCCTGCATGATGGCGACCTCGCCGCGCCGCTCCATCATGGTGGTTGCCGTCAGGCTCCAGACTGTCAGGCCGGCGGAGAACAATGCCACCAGCGTAATCATCCCCATCAAACCGCCGACGCGATCGAGAACTCTTCCTTCCGAATCCGCCACCCGGCGAACCGCGCGGGCCTCCGTGCCGGGAAGAGCCTGCTCGATCTCGTATGCAATCGAGGTCACATAGTTGGTGCAGCTCCAGCGCTCGAGCTCTTTGCCCGTCATGGTCTTCGGGTCTTTACGGGCGAAATCGTCTTCCGGCTTGGTGAGGGCCGCGACGTCGATCCGGTCTACCTGTCCCGTGCGCCCCGTTAGTTGCTGCAGGCGTTCGAGAGGCACAAAGACCCGGTCGTCTGCTTCGTCGCCCGTTGAAAGGATGCCCGCGATTCGGAACGGCGATCCGAATACGTCAATGACGCCGCCCGCTTTCCAGCCATTCCCTCGGGCGACGCTCGCGCCCACGATGCACTCGTCAGCGACGTCGAGCGTCCAGCGCCCTTTGGCAATTTGCCAGGCAGGGTTGACGGCGCGAATGCCGGTCACTTGCGTGTCGCCGGACGGCGTCTGATAAGAATGCGCGAACCAGACTCCCTGAACCTGCAGCGCGCCATCCTGTGCGATCAGCGAGGGCGAGATGCCGATGACGTTCAGGCCCCAGAAAATCTTCTTGATGTTCAATACCTGGGATTCCGGGATGTAGTTGGCAGCGCCGGATGCGCCCGCGTTGATGGACCCCACGCCTCCGGTCAACGCCGCCGCGCGCGATGTGACGACGATATTCGCGCCCTCGGAGCGCAGTTCGCGATTGATCTTGTCGCCGATATCGAGCATGACGCCGAGCATGGCCGTGGCCACGGCCGACCCCATGGCGATGGCCGCGATGATGAGCGCTTTACGCCGCGGAGCGCGCGTAATCGATTCTTTGATGAAGCGGAAAATCATTTTGCCGCACTCTTGCTGAAGATCCGCGTGCCGGATTCGAGAGCATCCGCGTCAATCACCAACGTCGCGCCGTCCACGTGCGATTTCAGCGGGATTGGGTTGCAGCCACCCGGAGTACCGATCGTCGCAATGACGATTTCCGATCCGCAATTCCGGCAAATCACTTCCGGACCCTTCTGATAATAGCCTTGGGTGCCGCAGATCTGGCAGGCGTCAAACGCGGTCGCGAGCGTGTGGTCGGGCTTTTCGATCACGATGAACCGGACGCTGGTTCCATCGTCCTGCAATTCGAAGCGATGCAGTATCCCGTCGCTGACTGAGGCCACTGGGATGCGAACCGCTCCATTGTCAAGAGCTACCTGCTGGGAGGGCGAGAGCGACGTGGACTGGCGCGCGTAAATAAATTCGGCCGTGATCAGGAGAATGAAAAGGCACGAGGCCGCGACCGATGCGGTCATCCACAGGCGTTCACGCCGCGCCGACCATTGCGCTTTGCGCAGCGCCGCTCCGGCGAGCCCTTCCGCGCGGGGAGCACGGCGCTTGCGCCATTCCAGCAGCATCATGGCCGCGGCGAGCGCGAGGATCGTGATGAAGAAAAACGTGTCGTTCTTCACCACTGGCCCGACAATCGCCATTTCGCGGCTGCTGGCGGGGAGGATTTGACTTTCGGACAGCTCGTGCAGTCCGGTGATGGCGAGTTGCACCACGACCACCATCAGGATCACGGTGGTCATCTGGAAGAACTGTTTCAGGTTGACTCGAATCGTTCCACGGACGAAGCTGACGCCGAACAGCACTGCCAAGCCGATGCCGAGGAGCCCGCCGAGCGTTTCGAGGATACTGGAGGTGTCAAGCCGGACCACGCCGTAGAGCATGAGAACGGTCTCGACGCCCTCCCGGAAGATCATCAGAAATACAAATAGGAAGACGCCCCAACTGCCGGCGCCGGGGGTCGAGTCTTTTTGCAAACGAGTTTCAATTTCGCTTTTCAACTTTCCGCCGTGGCGGTTCATCCAGAGGACCATGGAGAACACGAAAACAGCGCTGACGAGGAGCGTCCAGCCCTCGTAGGCGTCGTCATTCAGGCCGATTTTCGTGAATCCCCAAGCCGCGAGAAAGCATGCAATCACAGCACTTATGAGGGCGCGATAGACTGCGGGCATCAGGTCAAGCCGGCCGGTTTTGCGGAGGTAGGCAACCGCGATGGCGATCACCAGCGCGGCCTCGACTCCCTCACGTAAAGTGATCACGAAAGTCTGAAGCATAGCAGCAACTCAGTTGCAATTCGATTGTAGCAGGGTAGTCGGCGGGAGGGCGGATTTCGCGCCGAGGACCTGAATATGCTGCAATGGACATAACTTGAGGCTCCGGACCAAAATCGCGCCAGCCACCAAACGCGGACGCGCGGAAATTACCCGCGATGCGGTGAAACAGGCGAGCCGTCGGTGGGAGCACGCGCAAGTTCGAGAAGCTTACCTTCGGCAACCCGATGCCGCGACCGATGTGGACGATTGGTCGTGCGCCGAGGCCCGGAAGGCGTGAGGCAGCCCGGCAAACACCCGATCGAGCTCACCGGGACGTTAAGATGGAACTCGCCGGGACGTTAAGATGGAAATGGTGCATAAAACTGTTCGCATTTTTGGCACCTTCGAGGAAGCCGACGCCGCGGACGCGCTTTCCCGAGCCAGGATGAGCCCGCAGGAACGGGTCGACATTTTCTTCGAACTTCGCGAGCGAGCCCACCCGGATGTCTTTAAGCGAGGATTTGCGCGAGTTTATCGAGTGCTTGAACTCGAACAGAGTTGAGTACCTGATCGTTGGAGCGCTGGCGGTTTCCTGGCATGGGTATCCCCGGTACTCCGCTGACGTGGATTTTTTTGTTCGCCCCAGCCGTGAAAATGGGATATGAGCCGAAGGGGATCGATCTGATGACTTCCGTGACGGGTGTTTCATTCGACGAAGCGTAGCTCACAACCTGGACTATGCCGCGCTGGCTGAACCGCAACGTCTGGGGCATGACGATCACGAGCATGCTGTCCGACGCGTGCTATGAAATGGTGCTCGCGGTGCTGCCGGGGTTCCTCCCGGTGATCCACGTAGCGGCAGCGGCGCTGGGGTGGATCGAAGGCGCATCGGATGCGTTCTCCAGCTTTCTGAAGCTTTTTTCCGGGTGGTATTCGGACAAGCTCGGGCATCGCAAATGGATGATCGTTCTGGGATATTTCTTTACCGGGACGGGACTCTCGATTTTTTCAACAGCCGTCACGTGGATCCCGATTCTGCTGGGGCGCATTGTGAGCTGGTTCGGCAAAGGGATTCGCGGATCGCTGCGCGACGCGATGCTTTCTGAATCGGTGGACCCGGAAGTTCGCGGCCGCGCGTTCGGCTTTCACCGCGCGGGCGACACGGTGGGCGCCATCATCGGACCGCTGGCGGGAGTGGCGCTGCTTTCGTTTCTGCCGAGGGCGTTTCCAGGTGGAGCGCCGGATATGCCGTTCCGGACTATATTCCTGCTGTCGCTGATCCCAGGACTTTCTGCGCCTCTGGTTTTCGCATTCATGGTGAGGGAAACGTCCCGGCGGCCGCGGCCGGAGATGGAACTCGTGGCGTCGATTCGGGGGCTGCCTCGCGAGTTCAAGCGATTCCTGGCGGCTGTCGGACTGTTCGGATCGGGCGATTTTTCGCCGACGCTGCTGACGCTTGCCGCGGCGACGCTTCTCAGGTCGGCCCATGGTCCGGTACGCGCCGCGCAGCTTGCCGCGCTGTTGTATGTGATCCGGAATATTGTTTATGCGGGCGCTTCATTCCCGATTGGCGCACTGGCGGACCGGATGGCGAAATCGCCTCTCCTTGCAGGCGGCTATTTCTGTGAGGCGCTTGCGGCTGCGTCTGCCGCGATGCTTTTCAGAGGGAGTTCGGCGGCTTTTCCGATTCTGGCGGCGGTGTTCGTGGTGTCGGGAATTTTCGCCGCGGCTAAAGACACGCTGGAAGGGGCAATCCCGCCTGACTTGACCGATCCAGAGGCGCGTGGAACGGTATACGGAACCTTGGGCGCCGTGAATGGTGCAGGCGATTTGATTGCCAGCGCGCTGACCGGCACACTATGGACTGTGGTGTCGCCCGTTGTGGCGTTTGGCGCGGCGGCGACGTTGATGGCGCTTGGCGCAGTGTCCCTCCTCGGGACTTTGGTCAGGAGATAACTATACTCGGGTTATGCCCGGCGTGCTTTATGTGGTTTCAACTCCCATCGGCAATCTTGAGGACATCACCTACCGGGCGGTTCGCATATTAAAAGAGGCCGATTGGATTGCGTGCGAAGACACCCGCACCACGCGGCGGCTGCTCGATCATTACGGCATTGCAACCCGCACCCTCAGCTATCACGAACACAATGAAGCGAACCGCACGGAGGACCTTGTCGCCCGCCTGGAGCAGGGTGAAGCGGGCGCATTGGTTTCGGATGCCGGTACGCCGCTTTTGTCCGATCCAGGGTACCGCGTCGTGCGCGCGGCCGTCGAGAAGGGAATTCGGGTCGAAGCTTTGCCCGGTCCGTCGGCACTTCTTGCCGGGCTGGTGGTCTCCGGATTGCCGACCGACCAGTTCCACTTCGGAGGGTTTCTGCCGGCGAAGCAGGGCCAGCGTACCCGCCTGCTCGAATCGCTGCGGGACGAACCGGCCACGCTGATTTTCTACGAAGCGCCGCACCGGATTTTGGAGTCGCTCGAAGATATTGCCGCGACGCTTGGCGATCGTGAAGTGGTGGTCGCGCGGGAGCTGACAAAGTTCCACGAAGAGATTCTGCGGGGAACGCCACGCCAGATCCGCGCGGCGCTGGAAGATCGCGATTCGATCCGCGGCGAGTTCGTGGTGTTGATCGCCAAGGCAAGCGGCCCGTTGCACGACGACACGCCACCCGAGGAAGCCGTGGAAGCTCTCGTGCGCGCGGGCGTGAACCGGATGGATGCCATGAAGACCGTCGCGCGCCAGCGCGGTCTTTCGAAACGCGCCGTCTACAAGCTGGTGAACTTAAAATAGGATTTGCACTCTTCACTCAAACCGCCGGGTCGCATCACAGTGATCGGCGGAGGCCTTGCGGGCACGGAAGCCGCGTGGCAACTCGCGCAGCGCGGTCGCAATGTCACGCTCTGCGAGATGCGGCCCGTACGTACCACCGACGCGCATCAGACCGACCGGCTGGCCGAACTGGTCTGCAGTAATTCCCTGAAGAGCGATCAACAGCCGTCAGCGTCGTGGCTGCTGAAGGAGGAACTGCGGCGGCTGGATTCGCTGTTGCTGCGGGCGGCCGAAAAATCGCGTGTGCCCGGTGGACAGGCGCTGACTGTCGATCGTGCGATTTTCGCCGCGGAAGTGACCGGGGCGATCGAGGCGCATCCGCGCATTGAAATCCGGCGCGAAGAGATCTCCGTAGCCGACCCCGCGCAACTCACCATCGTCGCGACCGGCCCGCTGACCAGCGATACTCTGGCGACGAATATCGCGCGGCTCACCGGATCGGACCGGCTATTTTTCTACGACAGCATCAGCCCGATAGTCGACGGACACACGGTGGATCGGGCGGTCGCATTCCCGGCGTCGCGGTACGACAAGTCGCTCGAGGGTACCGGCGACTACCTGAATTGCCCGTTGTCGAAAGCGGAGTACGAACGATTTGTGGACGCATTGCTCGCGGCGGAGACGGCGGAATCGCACGTCCCGGACGACACGCCGTATTTCGAAGCCTGCCTGCCGATCGAGGAGATCGCGCGACGTGGCCGGGATACTCTGCGGTTCGGACCGATGAAGCCGATGGGGTTAATCGACCCGCGCACCGGCAGACGGCCTTATGCGGCGGTGCAGCTGCGGCAGGAGAATCTGCGCGCGGACAGCTACAACCTTGTCGGGTTCCAAAACCATCTTCGATTCGCCGAGCAGAAGCGGATTTTGCGGCTGATTCCGGGTCTCGAGAATGCGGAATTCCTGCGCTTCGGGCAGATTCACCGGAACACGTACCTCAATGCGCCGTCCCTGCTGGACGCGACTCTGCAGCTGCGCAGGCATACCAACATATTCTTCGCGGGCCAGATTTCAGGCGTTGAGGGATATGTTGAATCGATCGCCACCGGCCTGGTTGCAGGCATGAACGCTGCAGGGATGAACGCCGCGGGCATAAACGCCGCGGCGCACGCGAGCGGTGAGCCGGTTCGTCCGTTCCCGCGCGAAACGGCAATCGGCTCGCTCTGCCATTACATCTCTCACGCCGATCCGCGGCATTATCAACCAGCGAACATCGCGTTCGACTTGTTTCCGGCGCTCGATCCGAACCCGCGCGATCGCAAGGAGCGTCAAACGGCGGTTTGCCGGCGGGCGCTGGAAAAGCTCGACGAGTACATGGGCGTCTATGTCTGAGTTAACGACGGCCATCGAAGATTTCCTGGCCGAGCGGTCGCGCCGGAACGATTCCCCTCACACGCTGCGGAACTACGGCGCGGACCTCCGCGAGTTCCTCGAATACTTCTCGCCGCCGGGCACGGAACCACCGACGCCAGCCGATATCGATCTGCTGAGC
>Ga0070733_10001115_pt1 | contig 20431 bp, 20 predicted proteins | sample Coa_R1_9_FD_66450 | JGI IMG/M metagenome (GOLD analysis project Ga0070733, IMG submission 66450) | Surface soil microbial communities from Centralia Pennsylvania, which are recovering from an underground coalmine fire - Coalmine... | ecosystem: Environmental > Terrestrial > Soil > Unclassified ... | reverse complement strand
GAAGAGTCTTGCTGGCAGGGAGACCCAATTGCTTAGGGAGCCGGGAGCAGAATAGTCCAGGAGAGCGGTCATCACGGCGAAAGACAGCAGGTTTGCCGTTGGTCCTCCCATTGTGAAAATGAGCAGTCGCCGGCGCAAACGTCGCACACCGTTCACATGCATGCCGGCATAACCTGCGGCGCCAGTCAATTTTCCGCGGGCCTCAACCTTCAATCGGCCGTGCTCGATCTTCAGGCAGAATGGACCGATCGAAACCCGGCTGAAGCGGAAGCCAACCATCCAGCCTGCCAGCAAATGTCCGAACTCGTGCACCACGATCACAGAGATAATCGCTGCGAAGTAAAACAGAATCATGTAATTTGCGGCAGGGTTTCTTAAGTTGTTCTGATCGTTGCGGATGAGCACTCCAGCGAAAAGGAGGCCCAGCAGTACGCCCCAAAGAGTGTTGACGAGTTTTCGTTTGCGGGCAGGTTTCGGAGCGACCGCAGAATCCAGGATAGGAGTCGCCGTCACAAACTGAATTGACTCCCCATTAGCCATTTCAAATGGATGGTACCAGAGGGTCAGAGACGGAGACCCTTTTAGTTATGACGTTCGTAACCGCTCGGCGGAGTATTTCCATGGTCGCCATCCGCTTGCCGCTGCTATCGTTGTCGAACGTTCGCTCTGCGCACGATGCCGGCGAACTTGTACGCCAATGAACCGTACCCTCTGCTGCTTTCTTCTTCTGACTCTCGGCTCGATCGGGCTGGCTGCCCAGCAAACCGATCCGCGCGAGACCCGGCTGCTTGTACTGGAGCGGATGTGGAACGAAGCGCAGGTCAATCGCGACGCGGCCGCCCTTGAAGCGCTGGTTTCGAGTCGCTTCGTGAACACCGAGTGGGACGGCGAAGTCAGCGACAAGCAGAAATTTCTTGCGGACATTAAAGACCCGCTCTTTAAACCGACCGTGGCCAACATTCAAAATGTGAAAATGAATTTCTTTGGTGATACTGCGGTGGTCACGGGCACGTATCACACGGCGGGCACCTACCAGGGAAAGCCCTACGATCATATGGGACGCTTCACGGATACTTGGATTTTCGACACCGGCAAATGGGAATGTGTCGCCAGTCACACCAGCCTGCTGAAGAAATAATCGGTCTCAGGTCTTGGGTTTTAGGTCTTAGGTCTTGGGCCTCGGGAAAAACCTGTGTTCGTTGGAATGTGGCAGAACCCTTCCGCCATTTGTGCTCTCGTTTTAGTCCCATAAAATCTTTTTATGCAGGGATTCCGCGTCTGCAGGGGCGTGCGGTCATCTAACCGCGTGTCAGGACCTGACACCTGAGGCCCCAACACCCTGGTTCATCATGGATGCCGCTTCTCAACCTCGCGCGTGGAAGGTTCTGTTCGCCTTCGCCATCATTTATTTCGTTTGGGGATCGACTTTTCTGGCGATCCGGGTGGGCGTGCGGGAGGTGCCACCGTTTCTTCTGGCGGGCCTGCGGTTCCTGATTGCTGGACTGGTTCTCTATTTATGGATGCGGGCGCGGGGCACACCGTCGCCGACGGCGCGCGAGTGGGGCGCGGCGGCATTTCTCGCAGTGCTGATTTTTGTTTTTGACTACGGGCTCCTGTTCTGGGCAGAGAAGCGCGTGCCGTCGGGAATCGCGGCGGTCATGATGGCGACGATCCCCGTGTTTATGGTAGTCGGGGAAATTGTTTTCCTCAGAACCCAGCGCCTCACGTTGCGGCTTGGTCTCGCCCTTCTGCTGGGGATGACCGGAGTTGCCGTCCTCGTCGGACACTCGATGGGCCTGGGCCAGGCTCCGGTAGACACGGCAGGAGCGAGTACATTGGTCGTCGCGGCGATTAGTTGGTCGATTGCGGCATCGCTGAGCCGCAAGTTGCCGTCTCCGAGTTCAAAGGTTATGAGTTCCGGCGTGCAGATGCTCTCCGGAGGCGTGCTGCTCCTGCTGGCCGCGGCGCTGCTCGGAGAATTCCGCGGATTCCACGCACACGCTGTTTCACGCGGGGCATGGTTTGCGCTGGCGTATCTCATCGTGGCGGGATCGATCGTCGGCTTTACCGCGTACGTCTGGCTGCTGCATCACGAATCGCCGACCAAAGTCGGCACCTACGCGTATGTGAATCCGGTGGTCGCCGTGCTGGTAGGTTATTTTTTCGGCGGCGAAGTGATCGGCTCGCGCACCGTGGTGGGGACACTGCTGGTGCTGGTGAGTGTGGTCGTGATTACGACCACGCCGAAGAAGGGGGAGCTTAAGGCCGTCGAGGAAGCAGAGTTGACTGGGCGGCAATCGAAACGGAAACTATCCAATATCGAGAAGTGAGGGGTGACGGGCTACCATCCGACAAGTTCGTTTCCGACGGCAGGGCCCCATTTTAATTCTTCGTGACAGTTCTCCGGCGTGATCTTCGCGACCAATTCTTCCAGGGTGGGGACCTTTTCGGTCGGGCAAAGTTTGACGTGCCCCTCGAACGCTTCGATGAAAATCGTGTCGCCCTCTCTTAGGCGAGTGCATTCGGCTACCGCCTTCGGAATGCGGACAGCCAGGCTGTTCCCCCATTTGACGACCCGTGTCTTTGGCATAGAATTCTCCGACGCCTGTCGGCAGAGACACAGTATATCCCCACCTGCGCTGTAAAAGAGATTCAAGCGATTGGGGAGGGAGGTCGCCTTGCGGCACTCCGCGTTTTTCAATAGACTGCCAACGCGAGAAAGTCTGAAGTCGCTTCGTGGAGCCACGTTCAGGGAGGGAAAAGTGACGACCCGGAACCTGTTCGCTTGTCTGGTCTTGTCACTAGCTGTTCCGCTATCCGCGCAGAACCCCCCCCAAAATATTTCATTGAGGCCAAGCCCCAACCTATTAGGGCAAAGCTCCAATATTCCCCTCAAGGATATATCGAGGTTTCTACACGGAAGGACTGCCCGAACGTCAACATTGCGAGTGACTCATCCAGGAACGACTACGACTACACCCTTGAGGCCGTCGAAACCCGAGCCCGCAAGGGCCTCAGAACTGTGCTCGACGACAGCTTCGACCTCACACTTTTCGACTCGGAAGGCAGGACATTCAGCGGCGCTTCGGCCTCCTCTCTCGGCACGGCGGTGAAGGAGGTCTGTCGTGCGATAAAGAAATCTGTGATGGTCGAAGTCGTGGACACGCAAAATTTAACCCAATCGAGCGATGCTCGTGGCGACACAAGTGGTGGAGTGGCAGGCGCAATTGTAAACAGCACTACGGGACGAAGAACCCACACAGACACCGACTCCATCTACGTCATTGTCAACGGCGAGCACGCCTTGCTGGACTGTTATGAACGCCGCACAGGGTGTCCCACTATCGGTCCGGGCAAGTACTATGGGGAACAAGATGGTGACGGCCTTTGGGTAAACTTTCAAATGCCTCTTACCCACAAATGGGTCCGTAACCACTACAAACTGGCTGGTAGTTGGTAAAAGGTTAAGACGGTTTATCCTACGGCCGCGTCATCCTCTCCGGCCTGACCAACTCATCAAACTCTTCCCCCGTAAGGTATCCCAGCTTCAGCGCCGCCTCCTTCAGGCTTGAGTGCTCCACGTGCGCGGTGTGCGCGATCTGGGCCGCCTTGTCGTAGCCAACTTTGGGGGCTAGCGCGGTGACCAGCATCAGGGAATTCTTCACGTACCACTCGACCTTGGCGCGATTGACTTCGACGCCCTTCAGCATGTACTTGACGTAGCCGTGGCAGGCGTCGGTGACGAGCGTGACCGAGTGCAGGAAGTTGTAGATGATGACCGGCTTGTACACGTTGAGTTCGAAGTTGCCCTGCGATCCGGCGAAGCCCACAGCGGCGGTTGCGCCGTGGACCTGTACGCACACCATGGTCATGGCTTCGCATTGCGTGGGGTTCACCTTGCCGGGCATGATGGACGACCCGGGTTCGTTCTCAGGGATGGAGATCTCTCCCAGCCCGCAACGCGGGCCCGAAGCGAGCCAGCGAATATCGTTGGAAATTTTCATGAGAGACGCGGCCAGCGTTTCCATCGCGCCCTGGGCGAAAACAATTTCATCGTGCGCCGAAAGCGCTGCGAATTTGTTGCCGTGCGAGCGGAAGGGAAGTCCGGTGAGTTCGGCGATCTTTTTGGCCGCGCGCTCGGCAAATTCCGGATGCGTGTTCAGGCCCGTGCCTACGGCGGTGCCGCCAATGGCCAAATCGAAAAGCCCCTCCAGCACCTGCTCAAGTCGATGGATGTCGCGCTCCAGCAGGCTGGCCCATCCGCCGAATTCCTGGCCGACGGTGAGGGGAACGGCGTCCTGCAGGTGCGTGCGGCCGATCTTGACGATGTGATCGAATTCCTTCGCCTTGGCCGCGATCGCGTCGTGGACGGTTTTGATTGCGGGAATCAACGCGTTCTTGACCCGATCTGCTGCCGCGATATGCATGGCCGCGGGAAACGTGTCGTTCGAGGACTGCGACATGTTGACGTGATCGTTGGGATGAACCGGCTTCTTCGATCCCATTTCGCCGCCCGCGATTTCAATGGCGCGGTTCGAGATCACCTCGTTCACGTTCATGTTGGTCTGGGTGCCGCTGCCGGTCTGCCAGATGCGCAGCGGGAACTGGTCGTTGAGTTTGCCGGCAATGACTTCGTCGGCGGCCTGCACGATCAGCTTCGCGATGTCGGAGGGAAGTTTGCCCAGATCCTGATTGACGAGCGCGCAACCTTTTTTGAGCGTGCCGAAGGCGCGGATCAGTTCTGGCGGCATCGTGTCGCGGCCAATGTTGAAATGCAGCAGCGAGCGCTGCGTCTGCGCGCCCCAGTAAACATTCGCCGGGACTTCGATCTTCCCCATGCTGTCGGATTCGATGCGGGTAGCGGTATCTGATGAGGTCGCCATGCTGGTTCCCGATGGGTGCCTGAGAGATGAAGTTAACCGCGAATTATAGCAAGGCGAGCTAGGTCATCTGCGCAATGGGACGGTTCTAGTCGAGCCTCGGCGGTTGTGACCTAACTCTTGATATTGGCAAAAGGAGGTTTGTCGTATGCTTGCCGAAATTGAGCTATCAATGCCCTTTCAGCGTTCCTGGGAGGTAAATTCTCAATGGCCTTCCAGCACACAAGGAGATCGCTCGAGTTGCGTAACTGCCAGATGTATCGCCCGCCCCAGTGTCCCACCCGCTTCCTTTGGCCGAATTGCATGTACTGCCGCAATCGGCTCCTCAATGTCGCCGTCTTGGGTCCGGTTTTGCCTATGTACAAGACAATCGCGCCCTCCACCCATTTATTCTTCAGGCAGCCGACTTCAACGTTCGGATCTTTCCCTTTGAGGTGCCCGCCAGTACCTTCAGGAAGAAAGTTCGGAGGGCCGGCGTCGGGTCGCAGCACGAGATAAACGCCTGGCTGCTTTGGTACACCGCGACATTCCGATTTCTGCAGTGCGGCGATCGCAATCTCGCCAACGAAGCCGCCCCGGCGAATGTCATCAATGGTCGCAACCTTCATGGATTAGGATTGAGCAGCCCGCCTAGGAGCGGTCGGTTAGAATTCAATCATAGCCCATGCCCCAATCCAAGAAGCTTCTTCCTCCGATCCATCCCGGCGAAATTCTGCGCGCCGACTTCATGGAGCCCCTGGGCTTGAGCATGAATCGGCTTGCGCTCGATCTCCGTGTCCCGGTGACGCGCATTGCAGAGATCGTCCACGAGCGTCGTGGCATTACTCCGGATACGGCGTTGCGACTGGCTCGGTATTTCAATACCAGCCCCGGATTTTGGATTAATCTTCAGTCGGCTTTCGATCTGGAAGTCGCACAGGACAAACTCTCGCGAGCGATCGAGCGAGAAGTCCGACCCTCTTCGCTGGCCGCGACGAATGCTGCCTCCTGACATATCGCGTCGCCCCATGGGCTGATGCTCGCATGCTAGAATCATCGGTCTCCGAGTTGCGCTCGAACCCTTGTCGCCTCGCGTGACTCCGCACGCCATACCATGCCTGATTTGTTCACCGCCGACGAACTCGACACTCTGCCCAAGACCAAGACCGAGACTCACGCCGAGCTCCACACCGACGTTCTCGTGATCGGCGCCGGGCCCACCGGTCTGGCTTGCGCCATTGAAGCGCAGAAGATTGGGCTCAAAGTGATCGTCGTCGACAAAGGCTGTCTGGTGAACTCGCTGTTTCACTACCCTGCGAACATGGTGTTCTTCACCACGCCCGAGTTGCTCGAGATCGGCGACATTCCCTTTACTACGGCGCAGCAGAAGCCCACCCGCGAAGAGGCGCTCGAGTACTACCGCAAAGTTGCCGAGCACTACCACCTCGAGCTGCACCAGTACGAGTGGGTTAAAACGGTGATGGGAGAGGACGGAAAGTTCAGCATTACCGCCACCGATCGCGCCGGGCGCCCGCACGATTACCGGACGAAAAAAGTCATCGTTTCGACGGGGTACTACGATCTGGCGAACCAGCTTGGCATTTCCGGCGAGGAGCTGCCCAAGGTCTCGCATTATTACGGCGAGCCGCATCCTTATTACGACACCGAAGTGCTGGTGATTGGCGGCAAGAATTCCGCTGCTATCGCGGCGCTCGACTTATGGCGGCACGGCGCGCGCGTCACGTTGGTGCATCGCGAGGCGCAGATTCATCACCACGTGAAGTACTGGATCAAGCCGGACCTGGAAAATCGCATCAAGAACAATGACATCGTGGCCTACTTCAACAGCTCGGTGCAGGAAATCGGCATTGACCATGTGGTCCTGATTACGCCGCGCGGGCCGGTGCGTCTGAAGAACGACTTTGTTCTGGCGCTGATCGGCTACCATCCCGACTACGATTTTCTGCGCAGTATGGGCATTGAACTTTCGGATCAACAGCACCGTCCGGTGTGCGATCCGGTTTCGCTCGAAAGCAATGTGCACGGAATTTATGTTGCCGGCGTAATCGTCGCGGGATCGCGCACCAACGAAATCTTCATCGAGAATGGACGCTTCCACGGCAAGCAGATTGCCGACGATTTGAAACACAAGCTGCGACCGTGACCAATCTCGTGATCGGAGCGTGTCGTTGTACTCGGCAGATCCCTCACTCCGCTTGAGGAACGCCTTCGTTCGGGATGACGCGATCAGAATGGTAACTGTAGAGTAAGCACTCGCATGGATCCCCAACCGGAGCGCGGCACTTCTACGATCACGCTCGCGTCTTATGTGCGTCTGGTTCGCGGCAACCGAAACTTCCGGCGACTATGGCTGGCGCAGATTGTCAGCGAGATCGGCGACTGGTTCTACACCCTCTCCATCTATACCCTTCTTTTGCAGTTGACCGGACACGCGGGTTCGGTTGCGTTAGCCCTGGTTTTGCAGGTTCTCCCGCAGACGCTGGTCGGGCCCATGGCCGGAGTGGTGAATGACCGTCTGAAACGCAAGCACGTGATGATCGCCGCCGATCTGGTTCGTTTCGTGGTTGTATTAGCGATGCTGTTTGTGCGTTCGCGTTCCATGGTGTGGCTGGTTTATTCCTTGCTGGTCGCGGAAACGACCATGGCGGCGTTTTTCGAACCGGCCCGCAGTTCCGTGATTCCCAATATTACCGACGAAGGAGAAATTCTCGTTGCCAATACTCTGTCGTCCGCGACGTGGTCGGTGAATCTTCTGATCGGCGCATCGGTGGGCGGAGTGGTGGCCGCGTTCTTGGGACGAGACGCGGTCTTCATCCTCAACGGACTGTCGTTCCTCATTTCGGCTGCGCTGATCGGCGGAATGCGCTTCGCCGAGCCGCATGCCGAATCCGCTGCGCCACTTCGGCCTCGCAATCTGGTCGACTTCTCCCCGGTGATGGAAGGGTTCCGTTACATTCGCAGTCATCCCACTTTGTTTCCCGCGGTGTTCGCCAAGGCCGGAGAACTCATGATCGGCCCAAGCTGGGTCATCTTTACGGTCATGGGCGCGCGCGAATTTGCGGTGCATGGGCATGGCATCAACGCCGCGGGCGGGGCCATGCTCGGCATGAGCATTCTGCTCGGCGGGCGCGGCGTGGGAGCACTGGTGGGCCCGCTGGTGTCGGCGCGCTGGGCGGGGCAGAGCGACAGTCGCCTGCGCCTGGGAATTCTCTTCGGCTATATCACAATCTCCGCGGGCTACGTCGTTCTGGGAGTCAGCCGTACCGTATGGATGGCCGCTGTCTGCGCCATGCTGGCCCACGCCGGCGGCTCGACGGTGTGGGTTTTTTCGACGACGCTGTTGCAACTGCATACCGAAGACCGTTTTCGCGGACGCGTTTTCTCTGCCGACCTTGGCCTGGGCAGCCTTACTTTCGCCGTCACCGCATACCTGGCAGGCCATTTCCTCGACGCAGGGTTCTCGGCGCGCACGGTCGCCACCGGCACCGGGGTGCTGATGCTGGTTCCGGCTACGATACTGGCCTTAGCTCTGTGGGCGGGCCGGACCGCGAAGGCTCCCGTACATTCAGGATTGCCCTGAAGTCCCTTTTCCCCTACACTGGCCCCTGCCGCGCACTCGATAACCGTTTCGAGCGTTTTTTATGGGTTGCTTCGAGATACGGGTCGCCGTAGATCGTCCTCTGGCCACCGTTTTCGCTGTCTACACTGACACCGACAAATGGCGATGGTGCTCCTATATTCGCCGCGTTCGCTGGACCCGCGGCCAGCCTTGGGTCGTGGATAGCAGGCTGCTGGTTGAAACCAGCGGCGCCATCGGCACCTCGGTGGATCAGGTGTTGACCCACTTCGAACTCAACCGCCGCGTGGACTACATCAGCCACTTTTCGGGCATTACGCTGGAGTCGCGCGTAAACTTCCGCTCGCTTGCTTCGGACCAGACCGAGATTCACGCGCGGATTGAGTTTGTGGGAACGCTTTCTCGAATTGTCGAGTTCGCGATCGAGCCCGCGATCGAACGATCGACCTTGCAGTTCTTCGAAGAGATGAAGCGGGAATGCGAACGGATGCCCTTGCCGCCCACGCCCCTGGGCAAGGCGGACGCGAGTCCACTGGTCGGTCGCGAGGCGGTAGTACCGTCCAGCGAGAAGCCAACAGCCTGATCGATGGTCTGCCAAAATCTTGGAGTATCGAGCGGGCGGCCCGATCGGATTGCCCTACCCGCCATTCTTCGCCTACACTGCGGCTGTGGGAGCGAGCCGAGCCGTCCTCCCTGCATGATCGTCCGGGCTGCAGCCGCATGCATTCGTTTGAATTTCAAGTCGTGTTTAATTCGCCTCTGGAAACTGTGTTTGCTATCTATGTAGACACGGATCGCTGGCGCAATCGCAACCTGTTCGGTGACATCCGCTGGGTACAAGGCAAGCCTTGGGAAGAGGGAAGCCGCTTGCGCATCGAAACCCTCTCGCCCATCCGCAGCACGGTGGACCAAGTCGTACAGCATTTTGAGCCGAAGCGCAGCGTCGTATACCTCAGTCACGTTTTTGGCGTCACTTGCGAAACGCGAGTTACGTTCACGCCGGTATCGGAGAGTCAGACCGCGATCAACGTCGGCATGGAACTGGTGGGTACAACTTCGCGTGCTCTCGGCTTTGCTCTGGAGCCGGCCATTAAGAAGGCCACAAAAGGATTTTTCGACGAGTTGAGAAAAGAATGCGAATCCGCGGCGCGGGCAGACGCGAGCGGATCCGCCTCGCGCGCCGTGACTTAACACTGAATCCTATTTTTCGTTCACCCGGTCAATCTTCTACCCGGTCAATCTTCGCGGCCATGATGAAGTCGCTCTCGGTGAGGCCGTCAATCTTGTGCGTCCAGAGCGTAATCTCAGCCTTACCCCAGGCCAGGAGAATGTCGGGATGGTGACCTTGTTCTTCGGCCAGCGCTCCCACCCGGTTCACGAACTCGAGAGCCTGTTTGAAGTCGGGGAACTTGAATTCGCGGTGCAAGTGGTGCTCGTTCGTGACCGTCCACTTGGGTACGCTCTTGTGCAGCGTTTCCAGTTCCTTTCCCTTGAGCGGCGGAACTCCACCACGGCAGGGCACGCATTTCTTGTCGGCAAGTTGTTCGGTCATAAAGTCACCTCGACAAACTGAACCCAACTTATCTCGTGCAACAGATGCTACGAGTCTAAACGGCCTGCGCGGGGAGCTCATCCGTCTGCGGCGGGGCGGCCGGCGTTTTGAAGTAGCGCTTCAGCCACAACAGATAGCCGAAAAACAAAACCAGCGAAACCAGACTCCACCACAGGATCACGTGGCTGCGAAAGAGCGGGCTCGAGCTGAGCATCTTCACCTGTGTATCGGACCAGCCCATCTTCGAGTAAGCCTGCATCAGGTCGGCCTTGCGATAAGTCAGTACCATGGACAGCAGGCGGATCGGCGCGAGCAAAACGGCAGTCCACCACCCTGTGGATTGCAGCCGGAAGATCGCGATGGCGAGATAGATGTCCACGGCTCCCAGCGCCAGAAAGCATCCCGCCGCCGGAATGCCGGTCAGATAGTGGCCAAAGAACGGAAACAGGGGTGTGGTTAGGCCCACCAGCAGCATGTAGAGGGCGCCGGTAAAGAGCACGACGCTGGCGCCGAGCACGGGCAGGGGCGTGCGGTCGGTCCAGCGCTCGACCGGATCACGATGGCGGCAAGTCAGAGCCACATCGCTCCGACTATAAAAAACGACAAAAGCGATCGGCACTATGACCAGAAAAAACGCGAAAAAAACAATCATGATCGTGATGATCACCGCCATGACTCCCGCCTGCAACTCGGGGGAAGGTGCTCCGGCCGCATTCTGTTGCGCCTGTATGGCGCTGCGTATCATCACCGGAAACACCGCGGTGAGCAGTACCGTGATGAGTGCTCCCATGATCATCCAGTACCAGGAGACGACCAGCGTCAAGGCCCGCGCCCAGCGCTTCATTTGTATCGATCCCACGCCGAGCGTAAGCAGCGCCGCACTAATGAACGCGTAGGAGGCCACTCCGGAAATGTATTGGCCGGGACGCATGGATCCACCGGGTGCAAGCTTGGACACGAATGCGCCGAGCACCACGAAAGGCACCATCAGGGCGGCGAGTAATCCGAGGATAATCTGGACCACGCCAAATAGCACAAGGCCGGTGCCGCGGTCGCGGTACACCGGAACCTCGGGAATCGCCGGAGTGGGAGACGCGATCTCGACGGCGGGTGCCGCGATGACAGCTGCGGGCTCAGGTAGAGGCTGAGACTCGGGGCCTGATTCTGGTGTCAATTCGTTTTCCACAGAGACCTCCCGGGTCGGACGGGTCATCTTAGCAGGAGCGGCGAAATCGCGGCACAAATCCGTGGCAGGGAGCAAGTGTCCGAATCATTCACCACAGAGGGCACAGAGGACCACAAGAGAAAGACATTGAGACTTAAGCTTCTGTGCGACCCGCATCCCCGGTGGTTCATCACGCTAGCGGGCTCGAAACATTATTTTTTCGCTGTTGTCTTCAGCCCGAAAATCTGCAGCTCCATGTTGCTGGCCACGAAGACTTCGCCATTTGCCACCACTGGAACCAGGTTCGAGTTGCCGCCCAAATTCGGCCAGTAGCCGGCTACCGCTTTGTAGAGTTGGATCATCGTTGAGCCGGAAGTCGCGTCAGGATTGAAAGCATAAAGATAAACCGGCGAGTGGAGAGAGGAATTCGGCGGGCGCGACAACGCCCAGATAATGGGACTGGCGGTGCCGTTCGACGAAATCGTCGTAAAGAATCCTGGATCCTGCCCCCCAGTCAAGTAGGGAGAGATGGATACTTGCGCGAGTACGGGCCGGGGAGTAGTAGTAAGTTTCCACACTCGCACCGCCCGTCCGCCGCTGGAAACCACGCGGGGAGTGCCGTCGCTGTCGACGAAGTACGATTGTCCGCACCAGCAGTCGCCTACCTGGTAAGTCCCGAGGACGTTGTTCTTAACCGTCGAGTATCCGCCAAGGTTATCGATACTGAGCAGGTACATGGCTCCGACCTTGCCGGCGGCGACTGCAAGATGCGGCTTTGGGCCCGCCTGGTCGGGCAGAACCAGCACTCCTCCCGAACCAAAATCGGCGTCCCATTGATCGAGGTCCGACTGGTTGCTGGGTGTGAATTTGTCGAGAACTGTGGTCAGATCAGAAGAAACCTTAACCACGCTCTCCTGAATGTTGCTCACGCCGTCGTACGTCGTTCCGGAGGGGTCGGAGTTACCGGTCGCGAAAAGAATGTCGCCCGAGTCGTCGAGAGCGGGACCGTAGCCCGACATCCATATGGAAGAAAGAAAAAAATTGTTCGGAGAAGTGGGTTGCGTGTCGAAAACCTGGTTCCCGGCGAGCGGTGTCAGCGATCCGGTGGACCAGCCCAGCAGCCAGCCTCGGGACAGGTTCGCGAAGTAATCGCAGAAGCTGCCAAAGCCCGCGTAGACGTTGCCGTTGGCCAGCAAAAGGCCCGGGCGCTGCCGCTGGTAGGTCGCATTGAAGTTGAAGGTGGTGCCATCGGTCAGAGTGTGCGAGGCGGCGACCATCTCCGGAGCGACCTTGTCGGTCAGGCTCCCCAGATCAAGCGCATGAATCCGGTAGGCGGGACCGCTCGCATCGTTGGTATAAATGACCACGTACATAGTGCTGCTGGCGAGGTCGATCACTGGTGTGGAGTTGATGCCCACGTTGGGTCCGTTGTTGTTGCAGCCGAGCGGATAACTCACTGGCATGCCAAAATTCGGATTCAGAAGCACTGTGCCGGTGTGCGTATCGATCGCGTAGATCGTGTTGCCTTCCGTCGCAACATACACGACATCGTGCTTGCCCGTATGATTTCCGGAAGTAATATTTACCCCAGGAACCACCAGCGGCTGCCCATCCACCTGGTCATCGAGCGCAATGTGATGGAGGAATCCAAATGAAGTGCCGCCCACGTTCGCCGGGGTCAGGACGGTCTCCTGCTGGTTCCAGCCGGTGCGGTTTGTGTCGTAGTGATAGGTGGTGATGGCGGTCTGGCCGGCGCACGGGAACCCGCTGAGCATCAACCCGCTAAGAACGAAGAGAGCGAACGGAGCCAGGGAAATAGCTCGAGAACGGAGACGAAGCGACATGGATTGAGAAGTCCTTTTGACGGGGTAGGTTCCGGCTGGCATCTTGGGGGATCGATGCGCGTCTGGCGAAGTGTATGACATCGGCAGTGGCATGTAAAGCAGATTGGACAAGGGTTTTGGGCGATCGTCTTTAACGCGCTCCGAGACTGGATCGCTCGCTAGCTTCAACAATCGTCTTATTGGATACCTTCAGCCCCTTACTTCTTTCGACTCATAAGACCGTATAATTCTGGTTTCAGTAAACAGGACAGATCGAAAGCGGCGGTAAGCGGCTTCTGAAGTGTGTTCGAGGCTCAGCGTAGGAAAAAGTCGGCACGCAGTGGGAAATGGAGTCGAGTGTGGTCGTTCTCGTCGTCGGCGGAGCAGGATATATCGGCAGTCATACGGCCCGCGCGCTCAAGCGCGCCGGGCATGAAGTCATCATCTTCGACAATCTGTATACCGGGTTTGAAATTCTGGCCGCGGGTTTCGAACTGGTCAAGGGAGACATGTTGGACGGGACTACGCTGGCGAAAGTGTTGCCGCGGACCGATGCCATCATGCACTTCGCGGCGCATGCCTATGTCGGCGAGTCGGTGACCAATCCGAAAAAATATTTTCATAACAACGTCGAGGGTGGACTCTCGCTCCTGAACGCGGCGCTCGACGCGGGAGTGAAGAAGATCATTTTTTCCTCCACCTGCGCCGTCTATGGCGTACCGGCCAAGGTTCCGATCGAGGAGAACACACCGCGCCAGCCCGTGAATCCGTATGGTGTGTCGAAGTTATTCCTCGAGCAAGCACTCGAGGCGTATGACCGAGCTTACGGTTTCCGCTTTGCCAGCCTGCGCTACTTCAACGCCGCGGGCGCGGATGAAAGCGGCGAGATCGGCGAGCTGCACGATCCAGAGACGCATTTGATTCCCCTGGCGCTGCGTGCGGCTGCGGGCCTGGGTCCGGAACTACAAGTGTTTGGATCGGATTATCCGACGCCGGACGGTACCTGCATTCGCGACTACATCCACGTCAACGACCTGGCCAGCGCACACGTCAAGGCCTTGGAGTACCTTGCCGCGGGGAAAGAAAGTTTTGCGGTCAATGTGGGAACGGGAACCGGAGCGTCAGTGCAGCAAGTGATCTCTGCCGCCGAAGAGGTAACGGGCCAGCGTGTGCCTCGCAAGATGGTGCCGCGGCGTCCGGGAGATCCTCCGGCGTTGGTGGCGAATCCCGCGAAAGCGCAGGCGTTGCTGCATTGGAAAGCGACGCGCGCCTTACGCGAGATCGTGGCAACGGCCTGGAATTGGATGGAGAAGTCGGAAGCCGCGTTGAAAACGCGGGAGAGATAGAAACCTTCACCACAGGGGACACAGAGAGGCACAGGGACAGGCGCCCAGTGCTGTACTCCCTGTGAAAACCCTGTACCCTCTGTGGGAAGGCACTAAGGAAATTATGGGAAATGATCTGGCGGGAAAGAAAGTTGCGTTTCTAGGCGCAGGCAAGATGGGCGGCATAATTTTGCAGGCGCTGCTCAAAAGCGGCCTGCTCTCAGCAAAGTCAACCTGCGCCACGGTTGCGCACCCGGAGCGCGCCAAGGCGCTGGCGAAGAAACTCAAGGTGAAAGTCGGGACCAACAACGTCGAAGCGGTCGAAGGCGCCGATATCATTGTGATCGCGGTAAAGCCGCAGGTGGTTGAGGACGTGGTGCGAGAGATCAGCGGTCACATCACTCGCAAGCAGTTGATTGTGTCCGTCGCGGCGTCGGTTCCGACTTCGATGATCGAGAAAAATCTTTCGTCGAACCTTCCCGTGATTCGCGCCATGCCCAATACTCCATGCCAGCAGGGAGCCGGCATGACCGCGATCTGCAAAGGCAAGCATGCCAGCACCGCAGATGTAGCCCTGACCTGCCATATGTTTGATGTGGTGGGACGCACGGTCGTCGTCGACGAAAAGCACATGGACGCCGTGACCGCGCTCTCAGCCAGCGGACCGGCCTATATCTACATCATCCTGGAATCTCTGGCCGAGGCGGGCGTGAAGGTCGGCCTGCCGCGAGATATCGCGACGCTGCTGGCGGCGCAGACCACGCTGGGTGCGGCGCGGGTCGTGCTCGAAACCGGCGACCATCCGGCGCTTCTCAAGGACGCCGTCACCACCCCGGCCGGCTGTACCATTGACGCCATCATGGAACTGGAGGAAGGGAAGTTGCGTGTCACACTGATCAAAGCCGTGGTGAAGGCGGCTCAACGCGCGAAAGAGTTAGCCTACGGATAGAACTGAGAGAATTAATCCTCGGTTGTTGTCGATGGTCCGGCCGAGTTCGCGGGCTGGCCTCGGCTGAAGCACGTCGAACTTTTTCCGCCGGTCACGAACTTGAGAGTCCCCGACTCGTCGGAGCAAAAAGTCTTAAGCGTGGAGTCGGTATCTATAGGCACGGCGGTGATGCGATACTTCGACGCTGGAGTTCCTTCACAACCGCCGATCGTGAAACGATATCCTCCCGATTCCTCGTTCGCGAATTCAGGAGCATAGTAAGCCCCGCCGCCTTCTGTACCGGCGGTCGCATCCGGCGCAAACAGGTTTGAGAGCGAGCAGGCGTAGCCGCGGTCAGGATGCTTGGCGGCATAGTTCGTCTCGGCACCGGCTATGACCGTGACGTGCATTCGCGCGGCCGACTCGTTGGCCTCATCCTGCTGCTGGCGTAGTCCCTTGAGATAGTCGGGATCGGTCAGGGGAACGTGCGCTGCCGCGACGATCTCCGTGAGTTTCCATATTTCCTTTTCCTGCGCGAAGGTGAAGGTGAGCCGCGGTATGACCGGAAGCGATTGCAGTTGCCCGTCCTTGTAGTAATTGATCGCGAGTTCAATCTCGTCGTTTTCGCCCATCAGGCTGTCGTGGTCCACCAGCACTTCGATCTTTTCGTTGCCATTTGTTTCCTGGCTGACCAGCAGCGTGGGTCCCTCGTCGAACGTCTCGATATGCTGGCCTTGCGCAACCATTTGACGGCCAATTGTCGAGATCTTGAGTATCACGGAGGTATCGGGGGCGTCGCCCTTGTGAATTAGAGTTTGGCAGGCAGCATCGGGGATATGTTTCTGGAAGTCGTTCTGCCCCTTGCCGAGAAACATTTCGATCAACGCCTGGCGCGCGGATTGCGGCGGAGGAGGAGTTGCGCTTTGGGCGGAAGGCGTCTGAGCCGGAAGCGCGAGACAGCCCGCCAGCGTCACGAAAAAGAAAACCAGAAAAATCTTCCGCATGCTGCCCTCCGCTGAAGCTCCGGCATTTTTAGATACGTAACGATCCATTCTACAGTTCTAAGACTCCGGGAGTTGCCCCCAGGTTCCTGCTTCGCCAGCAGACCGTGGGCCCAAAGCTATTGCCGGGCGCTCTTTTTCTGCTTGCGGTCCTGTCCTATGGTTAAATCTTTGCACCATGAAGTTACTGATCGTAGTGCATCACCATCTTGATTTATGGAACGTGCCAGCGTGGTTTGGGCAACGTTTAGCCAAGGAGTTCCCGCAACTGGAAATCACGGTGCGAAACAGTTATGTAGGCATCGAGCCGGATCTGTACGATGCGGAAGTGATTTTCACCATTTCGCTGCGGCCGGAGCAATTCACCGCAGCCCGCAGCCTGCGCTGGATTCACGCGCCTACGGCCGCGGTGCATCAATTCATCTTTCCTGAACTGGTGAACAATGAAGTTGTGTTGACCAATTCGCGGGAAGTCCACGGTCCCGTGGTCGCGGAACATGTTATGGCAATGATCTTCGCTCTGGCGAAGAAAATTCCGCAGGCGGTCCTGTTCCAGCAGAAACATGTATGGGGACAGGAATCGATGTGGAACGATGGAGCGCATCTGCGCGAAATCGCGGGCGCAACGCTGGGCCTGATTGGCGTCGGCAGCATCGGGCGACGCGTGGCGCAAATGGCTTCTTTTCTGGGCATGCGCGTGATCGCGGTACGCGAGCATGTAGAAAAGGGAAGGCCCGAGGGGGTAGAAGCGGTCTTCGCTCCGTCCGCACTCGACGATATGCTCCGACAGTCCGACTACGTGGTAGTGGCGGCGCCGCTGATCGGGGTCACTCATGGCCTGATCAACGCCGCGCGCCTTGCCGTGATGAAACCGGACGCCTGCCTCATTAACGTTGGCCGCGGGCCGCAGGTGGATGCCGTCGCGCTGGCGGAGGCCCTCCGCAACCGCCAAATCGCCGGGGCCGCGTTGGATGTCTTCGACGAGGAGCCTCTGCCGCAGGATTCACCCCTCTGGAGCGTCGAAAACCTGCTGATCACACCCCACACCGCGGGCCTCACCGAGAAACTCTGGCATCGTCACTACGACTTATTCTCCGATAACCTTCGGCGTTACCTCGCGAAGCAGCCGCTGCAATTCGTGGTCGACAAGCAGAAGGGATATTGATCGTTCCGCTTCGTGCTACAGTTTTCTGGTCGCCGACCGCTTGTGTGTGGAGCGGGCACTACTGCCTGCTGACTCGCGGCGGTAAGAAAGCAATCCTATGGAACCGCGGCTCATCCTGATCAATTTGCTGATCAAACTGGGCGTAGCTGCGGCCGTTTCCAGCAGCCTGGTCCGTTCCAAGGAATTCAAATCGCTGTTGTTTCGCGAAGAGCGCTCGTTCCGCCAGAAAGTGTATCTAGTGTTCTGGTTCGGCCTGCCCATCATGATCGGTGTCTGGATCCGAATCTTCCAGAAGAGTTTTGCCGCGGGCGACCTGAGTTTTGAAACCGCGCTGCTGCTGGGAGTGATTGGCGGCCGCTGGTCAGGATCGCTGGGTGGCGTGGTGATCGGCATTCCCGCGCTGCTGCACGGGGAGTGGGCCGCGATGCCGTTCGATGTTCTTTCTGGCTTTCTCGCCGGCCAGCTGCGAACGATGGCCGTCGATAAAGACGACATCTGGTCGTTCTCGCCGTTCATCGATCAAAGCATTTTCCGGCTCATCAAGCGCAACTTGCCGCGTCCGCGCTTATTCGATTGGCAGATCATGTTCTTCTGGACGGTAGTTGGCTTGCGCTTCGTGCAAACGGAACTGGCGCGATACTTTCCCGGCTCCATCTTCAGCATCGAAAGCCCCGAGAATTACTGGGTCTATAGCGCGATTTACGCTGCGTCGGTGACGGCTATCGGTATCGAGCTGAAGATTTTCAACAGTGTACGCATCCAGATCAAGCTGGAAGAACAGGAACGTCTTCTGTTGCATGCCCGCATGGAGGCGCTGCAGAACCAGATCAATCCGCATTTCCTGTTCAACACGCTGAACTCCATCTCGTCGCTCGTGCGCTTTGACCCGGACATGGCCCGGGACGTGATCTTCAAACTGGCCACGATTCTGCGCCGCCTGCTTAATACCAGCGAAGCTTTCGCTCCGCTACGGGAAGAATTCGAGTTCATCGACAACTATCTGGACATCGAGGTTGTACGGTTCGGACGGGACAAGCTGCGGGTCGTGAAGGAGCTTGATCCGGCGTCGCTCGATGTGGTCGTGCCCAGCATGTTGCTGCAGCCCCTGGTTGAGAACTCCATCAAACACGGGCTCGCGCCGAAAATCGAAGGGGGCAGCATTTACCTGCGCAGCCGCGTCACCGATTCCAAATTGATTATCGAAGTCGAGGATGACGGCGTCGGCATGGGCGCCGCTCAACTCGAAGAGAGCAGTAGTTGGACTGGGATGGGCATTGGCATGGCGAATATTTCGGAACGCCTGCAGGTGCTCTACGGAGACACCGCGCGTATGACCATCGACAGCCATGAAGGAAAGGGAACCCTGATACGCATTCGCCTGCCGCTGGTGGAAGCGGCCAGTTCGGTCCCGGAAGGCTTCTACGCCGAGCGCTCCAGCACGCGCCGGTAGAAATCTTCGTACTGCTGCACAATCTTGCTGGCATTGAATCGCTCGATAGCGACCGCCCGCGCCGCTTTGCCCATTTCCCGCAAACGCTGCTCGTTGCCCAGCAGTTCGATGGCGTAGCGCGCCATGGTCTCGACATCACCCACGTCGGCTAGATAACCAGTCTTGCCCTGGTCAATGACTTCCGGCACACCGCCCGCGCGTGTGGAGATGGGAACCACCTCGCACGCCATCGCCTCGAGAGCCGCAAGTCCGAACGATTCCAGTTCGCTGGGCATCAGCATGATGTCGGCGATCGCCAGCTTTTCCTGGATCTGGTCCTGCTTGCCGAGAAACAGTACGTCGCCGTGAATACCTTTTTGTACGGCCAGCCATTCGGCCACGGAACGGTCCGGCCCGTCTCCAATCAGCAGCAACCTGGCGGGCATCTGTTTACGCACACGATCGAAAATCTCAATCACATCGGTGAGGCGCTTCACGGGACGGAAGTTGGAGAGATGCACCAGAATGCGCTCGTTGTTGGGCGCGTATTCGGCCCGAAGCTGAGGGGCGATTTCCGAATTGCGGGAGTACACATCGCAATTCACCGAGTTGTAAATCACTTCGATACGATTCTTTACATCAAACACGCGCTGCGTGCGCTCCCGGAGATAATTCGAAATCGCGGTGACGCCATCACTCTGCTCAATTGAATAGCGGGTAATTGATAGATACGAGCGGTCGAGTCCGACCAGGGTGATGTCTGTGCCGTGCAGCGTGGTGACAAAGGGAAGTCTCTGGGCGCGAGGTCCGGCGGCCAGCATTTGCCGAGCCAACATCGCGCTCACCGAGTGCGGGATCGCGTAGTGAACGTGCAGCAGGTCAAGATCGTAAAGTTGCGCAACCTCCGCCATGCGAGTTGCCAGCGCCAGATCGTAGGGGGGATAGTCGAAGAGCGGATAACGCGAAACCTCCACTTCGTGATAGTGAATGTTCGGCTCCGCGCCTCGCAGCCGGATCGGCTGGGCGTACGAAATGAAATGAATTTCGTGTCCACGCTGAGCCAACTCAAGACCAAGTTCTGTGGCCACGACACCGCTGCCGCCGTAGGTGGGGTAACAGGTGATTCCAATCTTCATGTGCGAGGGTCCGCTCTCCGAGTACTGTTGTGATTCGATGGCTGGAATGAGCGGCGGTTGCAGATTTTACACGAGTGGCGACGCGCGCAGCTATCTGCCTTCTTTGTGGCCGAACGCGACCGGATCCATCTTGTCCAGATGAGCCTGGAATCGTTTCTTTTCTTCTTCGGGCAAGCCTGTAAATTCGATCCCCATGCCGACTCCGGGGTCGCGGGTGCGAACCACCGCGGTGGGTGAGAGTCGCTCCTGCTCGATCCACAGGTCCACGCGAAGCGCGGTGCCAATGGGCAGGGGCATGACGGTCTCAACATAACAGCCGTTTCCGCTGATATCGGTGGCGTTCACGCGCAATGGAGTATTGACGCGCTCGTCGCGCAGTTCGAGCGGGAAGGAAATCTTGTGACGCAGGAACTTTCTGCGGTTGTCCTGGCGCTGCTGCGTGCGTTCTTC